>ERZ795052.406-NODE-406-length-66002-cov-8.024065_pt1 | contig 66002 bp, 58 predicted proteins | sample MGYA00375136_ERZ795052 | MGnify/ENA primary metagenome ERZ795052 (study PRJEB30181, sample SAMN05720156) | activated sludge metagenome | isolation source: Anaerobic digester | place: Japan | collected 2015-05-26 ...
GAAACTGCAGAAAAAATAAAACCTGAAGAAGGAGACAAGATATGAAAATGTTCAAAAGCAGCAAGTGGTTTGTCATCCTGGCCGTCATCGCGGCCCTTGTGGTGTCGGGCGCGGCCGGCGCGTTCGCGGCCCCCAAGCAGAAAAATATTATTCTGGCCACAACGACCAGCACGCAGGATTCCGGACTGCTCGATACCCTGATCCCGATCTTTGAAAAGGAGACGGGCTATTTCGTGAAGACGATTGCCGTGGGTTCCGGTCAGGCCATGGCAATGGGACAGAAGGGCGAGGCCGATGTCATGCTGGTTCATTCCCCGGATGCCGAAAAGAAGTTTGTCGAAGCGGGCTATGGGATCAACCGCCGCCTGGTGATGCACAACGACTTCATCATTGTAGGCCCGCCGTCCGACCCGGCCCGGATCAAAGGAGTAAAATCTTCGTCCGACGCGCTGAAGAAGATTGCCGCCGCCAATGCCCTTTTCATTTCCAGGGGCGACAACTCCGGAACGCATGCGAAGGAAAAAAACCTGTGGAAGAAGGCAGACATCAATCCGACCGGGCAGAAGTGGTTTCAGGAAACGGGGCTGGGCATGGGTCAGACGCTGAATGTCGCCTCCGAGAAAAAAGCCTACACGCTGGCGGACCGGGGCACGTACCTGGCAACCCGTAAGAATCTGGGTCTTGCGATCCTGAACGAAGGCGATGCGGCGCTGCTCAACATTTATCACGTGATTGAAGTGAACAGCGCGAAGTGGCCGAAAGCCAATGCTCCCGGCGCTAAAGCATTTGCCGATTTCATGGTTTCCAAAAGAACGCAGGACATCATCAGAACATTCGGTGTTGAGAAATTCGGATCGCCGCTTTTTTTCCCGGATGCCGGTAAAAAAGTGGACGACCTGGGGAAGTAGCCTCTCACGATGGATTTGATTGTCCAGGGCGTCATCAAAGCCTTTCAACTGATCGTCAGCTTCGATCCTGAAGTGATGGGAATCACGTGGCTGTCCCTCAAAATATCGGGGACGGCCACGTTCATCAGCCTGTTCTTCGGCGTTTCCATCGGAACGGTCGTCGCGTTGAACAATTTTCCGGGGAAAAGGCTGGTCATCAGCATTATCAACACGGGCATGGGTTTGCCACCCGTTGTGGTTGGCCTTTTTGTGACCATCATGATCTGGCGCAGCGGTCCGCTGGGTTTTCTGGAAATCCTCTACACGCCGTATGCGATGATCATCGCGCAGGCCATCATTGCCACGCCGATCGTCATGGGCATTTCGCTCGCTTCGATTCAGAACCTGCCGCCCAATCTGCGGCTGCAGATTCTGTCGCTGGGCGCCAGCCGGATGCAGATGGTCTGGGTTCTCATCCAAGAATCCCGTCTTCCGCTTCTGGCCGCCGTGATGGCTGGTTTCGGCGGGGTGATTTCCGAAGTCGGCGCCTCGATCATGGTCGGAGGCAACATCAAGGGGTACTCGCGCGTGCTGACCACCGCGACGGTGATGGAAACCGGAAAGGGAAATTTCGACATCGCCATCGCGCTGGGCATCATTCTTTTGATTCTGGCGTTTCTGGTCAATCTCCTGCTCACACAAATCCAGCAAAGGCAGCAGCCGAGATGAATACTATTCTGAGTGTCGAAAATTTGATCGTACACCGCGGCGGCGTCAGGGTGCTGGACATACGGGAGCTGAAGGTTCAGGAAAGCAGAATTCTGGCTTTAATCGGACCCAACGGAGCGGGCAAGTCCACCCTGCTTCTGACCATGGCGGGCCTGCTGAAACCGAGACAGGGGAAAATAGTTTACAAGGGACGGCCCATCGAAACCAGCGCGGACCGCTCGTGGATGCGCAGGAGGGTGTGCGTTGTTTTCCAGGAGCCGCTGCTGCTCAATACTTCCGTTTACAAGAATGTGGCGCTGGGGCTGAAGTTCCGCGGTTTGACGAGCGGCGACATTCGGAAGAATGTTGAAGACGCCCTGGATTATTTCGGCATCAGTTCACTGGCGAAAAGATCGGCCAAAACGCTTTCGGGCGGAGAGTCCAAAAGAGTTTCCCTGGCGCGCGCCTTTGCTCTCAAGCCGCATTTGATTTTGCTGGACGAGGCCTTCAATTCCCTCGATCCGCCCACGCGCGAAACGCTGATCGACGACCTGGGGCATATTCTGAAAGAGACGAAAATCACTGCCGTGCTGGCGCTGCACGACCGGGAGGAGACGCTGCGCCTGGCACAGGATGTCACGGTGATGTCTGAAGGACGGATCATCCAGACCGGCACCACGGCCCAGATTTTCAATCAGCCCCAATCCGAATTTGTGGCCAATTTTGTCGGCACCGAAACCATTCTGGAAGGGACCGTCCAATTCATCCGGTCGGGGCTGATGGAAGTGCTTGTGTCGGGAAAAACAGTTGAGGCGACGGGCAATGTTCCGGCGGGCCAGAAAGTGTTTTGCTGCATAAGGCCGGAAAACATCGTCGTGGCGCGGGAAGCGCCGGAAAATACGAGCGCCCGTAACATTTACGAGGCTCGAATTCAGAAGATGGTCCGCCAGGCTTTTTTCTATAAACTGGTTCTGGACTGCGGTTTTCCCTTGGTCGCTTATCTCACCGTGTCTTCCTGCGAAGATCTGGGTCTTTGCGAGGGAGCCAGGGTGTTCGCGTCCGTCAAGGCCACCGCCGTTCACGTCATGCGACGGGAACCATAGGCGGATTTGAGTTTCATTGTGGGATGGAGCCGTCAAAAAGGAAAAGATGGATCAACCGTTTTTTGCTCGTTGACCGTTTTTTCCGAACGAATGTATTTTTCCGCTTTTTGATGAATCGGGCGGGCGTGAACGACAATGGAACGAGGAATGGTCGGGCAGGCGAGTTGACAGGCACCGCACCCGATGCAGTACTTCTTGTCGATTTCCGGGTACAGGATATTGTTCTTGTCCACAAAACGGATGGCGTGCGTCGGGCAGACCTCTCCGCAGGCGCCGCAATTGTTGTGCTCGACGTAGACCACGCAGATATCTTCCAGCAGCTTCGCCTCGCCGATCTGCGTCAGCTTTTTTTCATCAAGAGACAGAGGCAGGATGGCCCCCGTCGGACAAATCTTTGCACAAATGTTGCATTCATACTCGCAGTAGCTTTTTTCATAATTCATTTTGGGCTGCATCAGACCCGCAATTCCGTAATCCAGTAAAGCCGGCGTCAGCACCTGCGTGGGACAGGCGCCGATGCACAGGGAGCAGGCCGTGCAGGCCTGTGTAAAGCGTGTCGCGTTGAGGGATCCCGGAGGAGTGACGGGTGGATCCGCCGGACCGGATGGAATGCCCGGAATCCAGAGGGGATTCGCTTTTGCCGCCAGAAAAGCGGCTGCCGCGGCAATGCCTCCAATCAAAAAGCCGCGGCGTCCCGGCGACCAGGGATGCGTGCTTTTTTGCCCCTGTCTTCGCTCATATCGAATGGTACCGCGGGAACAGGCGTCAAGGCAGTTGAAACAGCCTACGCAGCGGCTCATATCCATAGAGCCGTCTTGCAGGTCGATACACTGGGCTTTGCAGACATTTTCGCACTGCGAACATTCGGAACAAACCGTTCGGTTCAATGTAAATCGAAAAAAAGACATGCGGGAGATCAGTCCCAGGAAAGTTCCTACAGGGCACAACGTATTGCAGTATAGTCGCCCGTGTTTGGCGCAGAGATACAAAATCAGCGCGATGAAAACCGCCGTCGCGCCCAGTGCCGTGAAGGGGATGAAGGCGGTCTGCTTTGGATACAAGTAAACGTCAAAGGGCTTTAATGTCAAAATGCCCAGGTTGTAAGCCTGGACGACCAGGGGTTGCAGAAAGTAGGTAAAAATTCTTCCGGCCAGTGAATACGGATCCAGAAGAAGAATGGGAAAAAGGAAACCGATCGCGGCCGCGGCCGCCGCCAGGACGAGAATGGTATGGCGAAGGCCGTTATGCGGTTTGGAAAAAGAGCTCCCGGATTTCAGGCCCATCCGCCGGGATCCCCAAATCAGCAAATCCTGAATCGTTCCCAGAGGACACAGGAAAGAGCAATAAATCCTGCCAAAAATCAATGTCATCAGCACAATAAAAATCAAGCCGGCGATAAAAAGGGATTCAGGCTGCGTGATGATCCTCAGCAGTGCGGGAAAAAACTGAAAAGGCGGAAGCGTCTCGGACAGAAAAACGGAAATATTTCCTGTGCCTGTAAACAGAAGGACAAAAAGGAGGAGGATGGCAACGGATAGAATTTTGCGTGCTTTGATGAGGATCAATAAAGGCGTTCCTTATTTTTTTGAAAGGCGTTCCCGGAACGGGGAACGGTCCTGCCGGCCGCGGGCAAGGTTTTTATTGAATACCTGGTCCGATGACGAAATGCGGCCTGCGTAAACGGGGCCGTTCCTGCCCTACAGGGTATAGGTGACGATCTTCAGCTCTTTCAGATTCATATTCCCGATTCTTTGAGCATGGGCCATTTTGATGTATCCGATATCTTCAGGCTCTTTTCCAAAAATCCGGGCGGCTGCCGCGTCTACCGCCACAATATCCTTTGAGATCAGCAGCGTCTTTTTCATTTGAACGACGGCGGATTGAGGATTGGACGGTCCCGAGGGACCCTGGCTCATCAGTACGCGGTAGGCGTCCACAATGTTGAGATCCGGCTTGCGGTAGAGGCAGAAGTCCGCGATGCACTGGTCAAGGCCGGTCAGGTGATATTCCATGCGGTTTTTCACGATTCCCATCAGGTTTTTCATGGCGATGGAAAGATGGGTGGAGCCGTGATGTTTGAGGATCGGAACATTGATCAGCACGTCGCTGTCCAGAATCAAGCCGGGGATTTCCGCGGTCTTGAGTCGCTTTCCTCCCGGAATTTTGACTTCTCGATAGCTGAAATCATCCATCGGAACAACGGCGGCGCGGGCGGCCCGGGCAGCCTCTTCAATGCCGCTCAGCCTGTAGCAATTGCGGGCGTTTGAAGACGTCGTCATGACCACGTTGTCCAAGACATAAACGCGTTTGGCGCCGGCCGCGTAGCAAGATTCAATGACGGTTTTGACGAGCAGCGGGTTGGTGGTGGCGCCGACTTCGGGCACGCGTGGAAAACCGATATTCGGTTTGACGACGACCGTTTGCCCTTTTTTGACGAATCGGCTCATGCCGCCCATCAGTTCGATGGCTTTTTTAAACAGGACATCCGGTTCGCCGTTCTTGACGGCGACCAGATCCGGGATGGCGGCCGGCTTTTCCCCGGCCATGAGCAAACCGGGTTTGCCGAGAATAACTGCGCCGCCCGCGACAAGACCCAGCGTCAAACCTTTCCGGATCACTTCCCGCCGGTTGAACGTTCTAGTGTCTTCCGTCATATTTCCCGCCCGCCTCGAATGGTTTAGGGACAAACATATCAGGCGGTTAAATCATATGGAAAAACAGAAGATGTGTCAATGAAAAACGGTTGGCCGCGGACTGCTCAAAGAAATTTATCTGTTCAAAGTTTTGCGGATCGTATAAAATCCAAGAAAAAAGGGGAGGGTCATGCAAAATTCCACTTTCAGCATAACGGGCGTGCAATCTTTTCGCGGGATAGCCGCAGCTTTTGCGCTGCTGGTTTTTCTCCCGTGTCTTTTGAGTCTCATCCATGTGACATTTGCACAGGAATGGAAGATTCATTTCTTTCCGGCGGCAATTTTTCTGGCCGCCGTCCGCTTTGGTCCCGTGGGAGGACTCGTTGCCGGCCTGACCGGCTCTCTCTATTCCGCCATTCTGCTCGGCAATCCCTGGCTGATGGCGGGCAATGCCATCCTGGGATTCTTTGCCGGCTTTTTTTATCGCAAGACGTCAAAAATTGTTTTTTCCGTGATCCTTGCTTTTGCGTATCAGCTTCCCTGGTTGATTTTGTCCGACTGTTATTTCGCCGGTCTTTCCCCCGTGTTTATTGCCGAACTGGCCGTCGTTTTGTTTTTAGGCAATCTGATGTGGGCTTTGCTGATTTTGCCGGGGATGAAGCCGATTAAAAAATATTTATGCTGACCCCCGATTTTTCCCGCTATTCGCTGGCTCTTCTGCAAGGGGACATCTTTCTCCACTCCTCCGCGGGTAGCGGCCTGCGTCCGTTATGGGAAGCCCTGGAAAAATATTCGGACAGGTCCGGGCTGATGCTGCATGACAAGGTTATGGGACTTGCGGCAGCCCGGCTGATTGAGCGATCCGGAATCATTAACGAAGTTTGTGCGGAAGTTGCATCGCTTCCTGCCAAGCAATTTCTGAAAGAATGCGGCATCCGTTTAACGGCGTTCAAACTCGTGAAAAACATTCTGGCCAAAGATCACAGCCGCATCTGCCCCGGTGAAATCATTGCGCTTTACACCGGCGAACCGGATGCTTTTTATCGGAAAATCAAGGAGATGCTGGACAGCCAGGCCACTTCTTGAATCTCCGAACCGGCACGTGAAGATTTTTTTCCCGGGCAGGAGAGGGATGAATAAAATGAGCCACACTGCTTCATCCGGACGGCAGTGTGGCTTTTTTAAAAAAGGATTTATTTCATGGCCTGTTCAACCGCGACGGCGACGGCAACCGAAGCGCCGACCATCGGATTGTTTCCCATGCCGATGAGTCCCATCATCTCCACATGCGCGGGGACGGAGGATGATCCGGCGAACTGAGCGTCCGAGTGCATGCGCCCCATGGTGTCGGTCATGCCGTAGGAAGCGGGGCCGGCGGCCATGTTGTCCGGATGCAGCGTTCTTCCCGTTCCCCCGCCGGAGGCCACGGAGAAGAATTTCCGGCCGGCCAGAATACATTCTTTCTTGTAAACGCCCATCACCGGATGCTGAAACCGCGTCGGGTTGGTGGAGTTGCCCGTGATGGCCACATCCACGCCTTCCATGTGCATGATGGCTACGCCTTCGCGCACGTCGTCCGCACCGTAGCACCGCACGGCTGCGCGTTCCCCTTTGGAATACGCCTTTTCCTTGACCACGGAAACCTTTCCCGTCTTGTAGTCAAAGGCCGTTGCCACATGCGTGAAGCCATTGACGCGGGCGATAATGTGCGCCGCATCCTTGCCCAGACCGTTCAGGATGACCCGCAAAGGTTTCTTGCGCGCCTTGTTGGCGGACTTGGCAAGCCCGATGGCGCCTTCCGCAGCCGCAAAGGATTCATGACCCGCGCAAAAAGCGAAGCAGGCGGTCTCTTCCCGAAGCAGCATGGAGGCGAGATTCCCGTGGCCGATGCCCACCTTGCGGTCATCGGCGACGGAACCGGGGATGCAGAAGGACTGAAGCCCTTCGCCCAGCGTTTCGGCGATGTCCGCAGCGTATTTCTGTCCCTTTTTAATGGCGACGGCCGCGCCGACAAGATAGGCCCATCCGGCGTTTTCAAATGAAATCGGCTGAATGTCCTTCACGATTTTCCGAACATCAAGGCCTTTCCCCATGCATATTTTTTCGGCTTCCTCCAACGAGGAAATGCCGTATTTGGCGAGAAAAGGAGTGATCTGGTTGATTCTTCTTTCGTATCCTTCAAATAGTGCCATGGTAATACTCCTTATTCTTTTCTTGGATTAATGGTTTTGACGGCTTCGGCAAAGCGGCCGTAGGTCCCGGTGGCTTTGGCCAGCGCGGCGGCCGGGTCCATGCCTTTGGCGATATTGTCCATCATGACGCCCAGCTGGACAAATTTATAGCCGATGATTTCGTTGTCGGTGTCGAGACCGATTTCGGTTACAAAGCCTTCCGCCATCTCCAGATAGCGGGGGCCTTTAGCTTTGGTGCCGTACATCGTGGCGATCACGCTGCGTAGTCCCTTGCCCAGGTCTTCCAGACCCGCGCCGATGGGAAGCCCGCCTTCGGAAAACGCGGTCTGCGATCGGCCGTACACGATCTGCAGAAAGATTTCCCTCATGGCCACGTTGATGGCGTCGCAGACGAGGTCGGAATTCAGCGCTTCCAGAATGGTCTTGTTGGGTAAGATTTCGGCGGCCATGGCGGCGGAATGGGTCATGCCGGTGCAGCCGATCGTTTCCACCAGCGCTTCTTCGATGATGCCGTTTTTTACATTCAGGGTCAGTTTGCAGGCTCCCTGCTGAGGCGCGCACCAGCCGACGCCGTGGGTCAGGCCGCTGATATCCTTGATTTCCTTTACCTGCGTCCATTTGCCCTCCTGCGGGATGGGGGCGGGGCCGTTCTTGGCGCCCTTGGCAACTACGCACATTTGTGCAACTTCATGAGTTTGCTCCATAAAAACTCCATCTCCTTCCAATAAAATATTGCGGATAACCTCGGTTATCCGATTTGTTTTTTCGTTGAATGGGAAGATCTCCATTCATGGATCGTTTCAGGTCAACAACCGTCGTGAATCTATGCAAAAAGAAGCCTTTAGTCAACAGGATTATTGGATTGATGAAGAATTTCCGGCCTTGTCTTTATCGGCGCGGCTTGCCGTGTTGCAAATTCAGCCAGACCTTCAGAGTCAACAGAAACCATTGGCATTTTCCGGAAGCAGGGATTATAACGGGCAAAAGCGAAAAGCCTTTTGTGCAAATAAAAGGGGAGGTGCTCCATCGTGAATTATCATCTTTATCTGGAAAAAATCCGCGCCGGGAAAAAGGGGTTGAATCCCTACCTGGACCATTTCAACATCCAAGTGATAGATCTGTCATCCGGCCGCGCCGTCTTTCGGATGCCGGTGCGCCCTGAATACCTGCAGGGCGCCGGATTCATGCAGGGAGGTTTGATGGTCGCACTGGCGGACGAGGCCATCGCGCACGCCATGATGACGGTTCTCGCGCCGGAAGAAGGATTGACGACGATCGAGTTGAAAAGCAATTTTCTGACCGGCGTGGACAAAGGAGAGCTTGTGGCCGAAGCGAGCGTTTTCAAGAAAGGCAGAAGCCTCATCATCGGAGATTGCCTGGTCACGGACGACGGGCGAAAACCCGTTTGCCGCACTTCCGCAACCTTCATGCTGTTGAGATCAAAACAGAAGTAAGGGCAGGGTGCAAACCGCCGGGTTATCGGCGATCCTGAGGGCGGAATGATCCGGATTCGCTCAGGCCAGAAGCCGCTCCACTTCGCCGCGGATTTCCTGCAGACGTTCGGCGGAGGACGCCTCAAAGCGAAGGACGATGACCGGCTGCGTGTTGGAGCAGCGGACCAGCGCCCAGCCGTCCCCAAAGGGCACGCGGATGCCGTCAATGTCGATGACGCCCGGCGTATGCCGGTAGTGCTCCTTGATTTTGGCCACTACCGCTTTTTTCCGGTCATCATCGCAATCGATCCGGATTTCCGGCGTGGCGAAGGTTTTCGGAACGTCGGCGAGGAGTTCGGAGAGTTTCAGGCCGGTCTGGGAGAGAATCTCCAGCAGTCTTGCGGCGGCGTAAACGGCGTCGTCATATCCGAAGTAACGGTCGGCAAAAAACAGGTGGCCGCTCATTTCTCCCCCCAGCAGGGCTTTTTCCTCCTTCATCTTGGCCTTGATCAGTGAATGCCCGGCCTTCCACATCAGCGGCCTGCCGGAATATTTCCGAACGCTGTCGTAAAGGACCTGGGAACACTTGACTTCGCCGATGATGGTCGCACCGGGTTGATCCTTCAGAATAAAACGCGCGAACAACAGAAGCAGTTTGTCTCCCCAGATGATCTCGCCGGTGTCGCTGATCACGCCGATGCGATCCGCGTCTCCATCGAAGGCAATGCCGAGATCCGCTTTGCTTTCGGCCACCCGGCGGATCAGATCCGTCAGATTTTCCTCAACGGTAGGATCCGGAAAATGATGAGGGAAGCGGCCGTCCGGATCGCAATAGAGGGGGATGACATCGCAGCCCATTCTTTCCAGAATGGGAAGGGCAAATTTCCCCCCGACGCCGTTTCCTGCATCGAGGACGACCTTCAGTTTTTTTGACACGCGGACGGAGTCGAAGATGTAGTCCTGGTAAATCGTCGTGATGTCCTTCGTCTGTGCGGTTCCTTTGCCGGAAAGATAGCTTCCGGATTCCATGATGCGTCTCAGTTCCTGGATCTGCTCCCCATGGATGGAATCGTACCCGACGCAGATTTTAAAGCCGTTGAACTCCGGCGGGTTATGGCTTCCGGTGATCATGACGCCGCCTCCCGCTCCTAAATGGCGGATGGAAAAATACAGCATGGGGGTCGCGCAAAGGCCGATGTCGACGGTGTTGACTCCGGCGGCGTTCAATCCCGCGATCAGAAAACGGCGGTAATCGTCCGAACTCAGGCGGCAGTCGCGCCCGACGGTCATGGTCCGGACATTGTGTTGAAGAGCATACGTGCCGATGGCGCGTCCCAGGTTCACGATAAAAACTTCGTTGAGGTCCTTGTCGACCGTGCCGCGCACGTCGTATTCACGAAAAACATTTGGATTCATTCTTTTTCCTCAAAACAAAAAGTTGCGCATCCGGGTATCCGGCGCCGTCCGCTTCTATACAATTTGGCCGGGGATGTCAACCGAAGAAGACGCGTCAAAAACGCTCCGGATTCAGCCGTCTCAGGATGTCCGGGGCTTCCGGGAGCACCAGGTCCGCCCCCGCCTGCAGGAAATCCTCTTTCTGAAAGCGCCCGGTCAGAACGCCGGCGGTTCGGGTCCCCGCATTTTTCCCCGTTTCGATGTCGATCGGGTGGTCGCCGATCATGATGGACCGGCCGGGAACGGCACAAAGTTTGGACAGGGCAAAACGGATCTGCTCGGGATGCGGTTTGACGCGCCGGACATCGTTGCGGCAGACGACCACCGGACAATAGTCATGAATATCCGGAAAGACCGACCGGACGGCTTCTTCACAGTTGCGGGTGATGATTCCCGCCCCAAGAGAAGCTTCCCGCAGTCCTGTAAGCAGCGCTTTTGTGCCGTCGAACAGCGAACCTCTTCTCGCCGCCTCCACTTCAATGTCTTCGATGATCCGGAAGGCTTCCCGTGTAAAGGAGACGGCTCCATCGGTTGAAATGATGTTGAGCAGGGTTTGAACTTCGTCGATCATCTCCAGGACAAACCGGTTTTGCAGACCGCGGGGATCCACTCCCCAGCGTTCTATCAGGGCGGAGACTTCCCGGCGCATTTGCTCAAAGTCGATGTTCAGCCGGGCCAGCGTTCCGTCAAAATCGAAGATTACGGTGTTGATGGACGACCGGTCGAAGGGGATGGAGGCCATAAGTTCAGCGGGTTCCCGACGTGTAATGCAGGGGAATGATTTTCGTTACGACACGAGCCGGCGTGTCGGCCGGAAAGGAACCGCCCGCGACCTGACTGAGGAAATTCGTGATAATGAAAAACGTGGCTCCCCAAAGGATGTCTTCGCCCCCTTTGCCGTCCGGAATGACCAGGCAGGGGAACTGAAAATTTTGACGCGGGTCGGAGTTTCCGCTCTCCGATCTAAGTTCCAGAAGCGCGTAGGAAGAACTCCGGAAAAAAAAGCCGAGGGGGATTTCCAGTACCTTGTCCACTTCTTCGTTGGGCCGGTAGGGCCAGGGCTCCCTGACCAGACAGACCAAGGGAAAGATGGTCCGGGTGAAGAGCGTTAGAGAATAGGTGGGCAGCGCGCCCAGAAATTCGACGTTCAGCGGACTCAGTCCGATTTCTTCCCAGGATTCGCGAAGAGCGTTCATCAGAAAAAGCCGGACGAGCGAAAGGGTCTCTTCATCCTTGTTCGGCAGTTCGTAAAGAACCTGGTTTCCGGCGGTCCGAAGAATGCCGGTTTTCAAAAGGATATGACTCAGCAGCTCATCCACCGGCCGCTCCAGCATACCGCCGGGACAACTGATGTCGCCGGACTGGGCGACGGCATCCGACCGCTTGATCAGCAAAAAGTTGAATTCGGAATCTCTGAACAGCATGAGCAAAACGACGCCGGCTTCCAGATGTTTGGCGCCCGCGGCATTGGAGCGTTCAATGGAAAGGTGTTTTTCAAGGTAGTCGACGGGTGTCCGGTTCAGACGCTCCAGAACGTAAAGCGGAAAGGCATCTTTTGACCGAAGCAGGGTTAGGTCCATGGTTATACGTTGCTCTCTTGGTGAAGTTCTTCAAAAATCCGCTCATTGTACCAGCGCCGGTGGGGAAACAGGTCCACAAAACCGCAATGCCCGCCGAACGGATGCTGGGAAATCGTCAGAAAACCGTGATCGCGAAGCTTCCGGAAATCATCGAGGCAAATGACCGGATCATCGGCTGCGATGAATATTTTGACCGGCACGCCGAGGTCACGGAAAGAATTTTCCGTCAGGGTATATAACTGAAAATAGGCCCGATAGGAAGAAAATTCCGGAAAATAGGCCATCATCTGATCCGTCAGCTCCATGCAGGACCGAGCCCGGAGCATGCCGCCGAAGTCGTAGCGGTTTGGAAAAGCTCCCTGTTTTTTTCTGAGCGAACGCTTCCACTTCCGCAGAAAATAATTCCGGTAAAGGGCGGGGCCGTTGTCGATGGTCAGCGTCGTTTTGTAAGGATCGAGGGGCGGACTGACGGCAAATACCTTTTTCAGGTTTTCAATCGGCGTCATCGAATGTCGCATTGCAATCCTGAGCGCAAAATTGGCGCCCAGAGAAAAGCCCAGCAGATAAACCGGCCGGTTTTCTGCTTTCCGCGAGATGGCGTTTACGGCATCGAAGGTTTCCTCAATCAACGCCCCGTGAAAAAGGCCCGGATTGAGGTGATGGGAATCGCCGTGGTCCCTTAAATTGAGGCGGCAGACGGAAAAATTCCGGTCGAAAAAGTAGGAGCCGGCGGCCAGAATATAAGCCGACGAGGAGGAACCTTCCCAGCCGTGCAGCAGAATCATCATGCCCCGCGGACGCGGGTGAGGCGCCAAATAGGAAAGCAGCCGGGAACCGCCCGGCGTCTCGATGATGAATTCTCTTGAATCCTTTAAAAGAAGGCGGTGAGGCGGAACGATCAGGTGCGAAGACGCAAGAACTGACTGGACGTGCCGGTTCTTTAGAAAAGACCGCGGTTGAAAGGTTGAATGCTGGTTTCGGGTTCCGGCCGCCATGAATTTCCTGTTTTCTTAAAATGGTTTGTAATATCCGGGTGTTGTCATCGCGGACGGGTGAATTGGTGGCGGTGCCTGGATTTGAACCAGGGACACTACGGATATGAGCCGTATGCTCTGACCAACTGAGCTACACCGCCTTGAAGAACGAGTATGGTTTGCGAAACCGCCGGAGGCTATACCGAAGAGTCCGGCGTTTGTCAATACCTATTGCGGCATTTCCAGTTCATACACGACCAGAACGCTTCTTTCGCTCAGCGTCGCGCCGACGGACTGGACCAGCGCCAGAACAATTTCCGGCTTGCCGTCATTGTCGACGTCCTTGAAGCAGTAATCCGCGACATAACCGTTGATTTTCTTGGTCCGCCAGTTCTCCGCCATACCGAGGCCGTCCCACTCCAGATTGTAGATTTCGCTCGAGGTGAAAAGCTTCAGGTTTTTGAAGATGCGGCCCACCGACGACAGGTTTTTGACGATAATCATTTCCTTTTTGCCGTCGTTGTTCGTATCAAACATTAAAATCCGCAGGTTGGCGAAGGCGCTGTCCTCCTGCGTGGCTTCCGTGGACTGCTGTTTCTGCTTGTCCACGTTGTCGATGTAGTTGTTGCTGCCGCCGTACTGGGAGTCGCTTCTCCAGATCAGTTCATCGGGGCTGAAGCCGAAGGAGAAAATCCGGCTCAGCGGCTTGGTCGTCGGCGTAATGATGCACAGGTAGTCCAGGTCGTCCAGCGCGATGATTTTTTCACCGGTTCCCGGGCCCAGGGAGTCGATGGTCATCCCGTAAATGGACAATCCCACGGGGATTTTTTGTTTATCCCCGGGGACGTATTTCCCGTCGCGCCAGACCATTTCATAAATCTGGGTATCGAAAACCTTGCCGCCCATGCCGTCGTGAAAGCTTCCCATGCCGTAGGTCTGCCCCAACAGCATAGGCGTTCCCGAGGACGGGGTGATGACTCTCAGGAAATAACGGATGTCGGAGGCGATCGTTTTGTAGTCGCCGTTTTCATACTGGAGCACAAAGGAGTTGAGCACCCGGTCGTTGAGAGACGTCACGATGATCTCCGGCGTGCCGTCCTTGTTGATGTCCGCCACGTCCACAGAGATGTATTTATGGTAGGATTTGCCCTTGATCTGTTTGAGGAGCTGCAGATTGTCTTTGGTCTTCAGGTAAATGTATACGTTGTGGCGGTCGATGATGACCACTTCGTTTACGCCGTCCTTGTTGACGTCGCCGATGTCCATCCCGTTGAATTCCGTTTTGAACTGCTGGCTCATCCAGAAGCCCTTCTTGCGATCGAGCGGGTCGGACGAGTTGATGAATTCCGCGTTGATCATCGACGTCAGGGTCCCCTTGCCTTTGCCGGATTTCATGCCGGCGATGATCTGCGCTTCCCGTGACGCAACGGAAACGGGCGGGGGCGCGGGGGCGCCGGCTCCCGCCTGAGGCGCCGCGGACGCGACAGCCGGCGGGGTTTGTGCAACGGTCCCCCCGGTAATATGCCGGACAATGCGCTGCGAAAAATCGTTGATTTTGGGAATGACTTCATCAAGGGTCTGGGATTGGGAGAAAATGCCGACGTCCGATTTTCCCCCGGCGATATCGATCAGCTTGCCGTCGATGCTGATGCTTTTTCCGATTTTGGTGATGCTTCCCCAGACCACGTAGTCGGACTTCAACTGCCGGCCGATGCTTTGAACATCCGACAAATTCAATTCTTTTCCACCCGTTTTTTTCAGGATGTCCGAAACCACGTCTTTGCGCGTCACCTCGATCTGGTCGGCCCCGGAGAGGCGGCTCGTCAGCATGTCGTTGATTCCCTGCCGCACATATTCAATGTTTTCAGCGCTGTTGAGCGCGAAGGGCAGGACGGTCACCGTGTATTTTTCCTTTGCCATGAGGGTCGCCGCGACCAGCAGCACGGCGAGAAGGCAAAATCCGATCATTGCTTTTTTCATTTTATTCTCCGTGGTTGACGGTTTTTCAATATGGAAACCGGAAGTGTTTCTAGCATTTAAAAATTGATAATTCAAGGTGGTTTTCATCGCGGTGTAAGGCAAAACAGAAGAGGGCGGTATTCACCGCCATGAAAAATCGTATTGTCAGACCAGCGCCTTTCATGTAAAGAAAACAACTTACATTGCCGGATATTTTCAGGCTGGGGAAAGATGGAGGATAAATGGAAAAAGCAACATTGACGCTCAATGGGATGACGTATGAACTGCCGATCATCGAAGGGACCGAGAACGAGAAGGGCATCGATATCTCCCGGTTACGTCAGGATACGGGACTGATCACGCTGGATGTCGGTTACCAGAACACCGGTTCCTGCATTTCCGCCATTACCTATATCGACGGAGACAAGGGAATTTTACGATACCGCGGGATTCCCATCGAAGAGCTCGCTGAAAAAGCAAGCTTTACCGAAGTGGCCTACCTCCTCATCTACGGGGAGCTTCCCAACCGGGAGCAGCAGCAGCTATTTTCCCAGCGGCTGACGCAAAACTCCATGATTCACGAGGAAATGCTGCGTTTCTTCGACGGCTTCCCGCCGACCGCCCATCCGATGGCGATTCTGGCGACCATGGTAAACTCCATGTCCGTGTACTATACGGACTATTTCACGGAAGATTTCAGGGCCGAGACGTTCGATCTGATGGCCGCCTCGCTCATTTCCCGAATTCGCACGATTGCCGCCTATTCCTACAAGCACAGCATCGGCCACCCGCATGTTTATCCCAAACGGGATCTCAAATACGCGTCTAATTTTCTCTATATGATGTTCGATTCTCCGGTGAATCCCTATGTGCCGGATCCGGATATTGAAAAGGCGCTCTCCACGCTCATGATCCTTCACGCCGACCATGAGCAGAACTGCAGTACGTCCACCGTGCGATTGGTGGGCAGCAGCATGGCCAATCTGTATGCGTCGATCTGCTCCGGCATTTGCGCACTGTGGGGCCCGCTGCACGGGGGCGCCAACCAGAAGGTGATCGAGATGCTGGAAGAAATCCAAAGCAGCAAGCGGTCGATTCAAAGCTGCATCGATTCGGCCAAGGACAAGGCGAGCAAGTTTCGGCTTTTCGGCTTCGGCCACCGGGTGTACAAGAACTACGATCCACGCGCGCGGATTCTGAAGCAATACTGCGAAACCCTCTTTCAAAAGCACAATTACAAGGATCCGCTGATCAATATCGCCATGGAACTGGAAGAAGCGGCTCTGAAGGATGATTTTTTCGTCCAGCGAAAGCTGTATCCCAATGTCGACTTTTACAGCGGTATTCTGTACCGGATGATCGGCATTCCCACCAATATGTTCACGGTCATGTTTGCCATCGGCCGCCTGCCCGGCATGATCGCGCAGTGGAAGGAAATGCACGACACCGTTCCGCTGAAAATCGGCCGTCCGCGCCAGATCTATACGGGCAGCAACCTTCGGCACTACATCCCGATGGACGAGCGGGGATAGCGGAAAAAAACGCGTGGAGAAAATTTTTTCTTGACTTTTGCCGGCCGATTGCCTATACGCGCCCTAAAAGGACAAACTATGATGAAAAAACAGATCACCGTTCAGACATTCCGCTTTTTCTTTTTTAGCTTTATCGGCGACAGGGTCTGCCTGGACGTATCATGACCTGGCATCAAGGGGAATGAACCGTGGGCGGATGAAAATTTGCCCACGGTTTTTTTTTATTTGAAAATCGCAAATTCAAAAACAGGGGGATCAGATCATGAAGACATGCGGCAGGATTTTACTTGCGTTGGGCATTCTGGCGCTGACGGCCATGGCGGGGCAGGCCATGGCCCAGACCAAAATCATCAAGGTCGGGGCGGCCATCAATCTGACGGGGCCCGCGTCGACCTGGGGGCAGTTTCACGAAAAAGGGCAGCGGGACTACTTCCGCTACGTCAATGAGGTGAAAGGCGGCGTGTCCGGCTACAAAATTGAAATGATCACCATGGACACCGCCTACAAGGTGCCGGAGGCGCAGGCCGCCGTTCAAAAATTCATTCTGCAGGATAAAGTAGACATGATCGCCACATGGGGCGCGGGCGAAGGCCTGGCCGCGAAGCCCATCGTCCAGAAATACAAGATTCCGACGATCAACTATTCCACCAGCTGGGAGATTTTGGAAAAGCCCGTGGACTACATGTACCTGCCGTTCGGCAGTTATAAGATGGATTGTCAGGCGGTTCTTGAATACATCAAAGCCGTCCACACGGGTCCGGAGGCGCCGAAAGTCGGCCTGTTGACCTACAACAACGCTTACGGGCGTTCGATTCACGCGCCCAGCCGGGAATATGCGGCAAAACTGGGAATTGAGCTGGTGGCCGTCGAGGAATTTCCGCCCAGGACCGTCGACCTCAATACGGAGCTTCTCCGCCTGCAGAAAAAAGGCGCCCGGTACGTTTTCATCCAGATGCTGCCCTCGACCATCATCACCGCCTTCAAAAGCGCGGACCGCATCCAATACAATCCGTTGTTTCTGGGGACCTGGACGTCCACCGACCCCGATTTCTTCAAGATGGGCAAAGGCCTCATTCGCGACCGCCTGGTGATGCAGTTCCCCGGCGGTTTGCCCTCGGACAAATCTAAAGGCATGGACGTGATGAGGGAATTGTGGAGGCGCTACAAAACGGTCAAGAGCTTTGACGCATCCTACTGGGAGGGCGTCGTCGTCGGCATGATCATGGAAAGGGCGTTTCAGCGAGCCTACGAAAAATCAAAGGCAATCAATCCCCAGACCGTCAACGCCGCGCTGGAATCCATGAAGAACGAAGATTTCGGCGGACTGGTGCCTGCGGTGAGCTTCTCAAAAGACAGTCACGAGGCCTCCTTCACCGCGCGCATGGTCAAAGTGCTGGAAAACGGGACGTATATTCCCTTGACAAATTTCTATGTTCCGGGAAAAGACAAAATCAAATTGCTGAAGAAATAAGCGAACGGCGCGGGAAGAACGGTTCGTCCGAAATTCCCGCGCCGAAAAACGCGGTGTCGCAACACGCGTCGAGGTGTTCATGAAAGCATTCCGCAGCCGTCCGTCGATCATGGTGAACCGGCCCCAGGAGGATAAGAAAGCCGAACTGGAGGTTCGCAATCTGCGTCTGAGCTTCGGCGGCGTCGTGGCGGTTCGGGACGTGGATCTGTCCGTCCGCACCGGTGAGCTGATGGCGGTGATCGGCCCCAACGGAGCGGGGAAGACCAGTCTGCTCAACTGCATCACCGGCTTCTACCGCCCTCAGCAGGGCAGCATTCTTTTCAACGGCCGGGATATTACGCATCTGCACACGCACCAGCTGGTCGGCATCGGCATCGGCCGAACGTTTCAGAACATCGAACTCTTTCCGGGCATGACGGTGCTGGCCAACCTGACGCTGGCCCGTCACATCCACTGCCGGTACAGCTTTTGGCGTTCTTTCCTCTATACGCCGTCCGTCCGCGAAGAGGAAATCCGCCACCGCCGGATTCTCGAAGAAATCATCGACTTTCTGGAGATGCAGTCCATCCGTAAGCAAACCGTCGGCTCCCTGCCGTACGGCATGATGAAGCGAGTGGAACTGGGGCGGGCGCTGGCGCTGGAGCCGCGGCTTTTGATTCTGGATGAACCGTTCGCGGGAATGAACCTGGAAGAAAAAGAGGATATGGTGCGATTTCTGCTGGAGCTGAACGGTCGATGGGGCCTCACGATGGTGCTGGTGGAGCATGACATGTCCATCGTCATGAGCATTTCCCGGCGCGTCATGGTGCTGAACTTCGGCGAGAAACTGGGGGAGGGCACTCCCGCGGAAATCGGCGCCAATCCAGAGGTCATTAAGGCGTATCTCGGCGATGCACAGTCGCCGTCATAAAGAAGGGTGAAACGCTTTGGAAAAGGCAACCCCGGATTCAATCAAACCAAACCAGCTTACGCTGCCGCAGCTTCTGGCGGTCAACGCCGAAAAATACGGTGACACGAAGACGGCCATCCGGGAAAAAGCCTTCGGCATCTGGCAGAAGTACACCTGGAGCGACTACTTTCATTATATGAAAACAACGGCGGCCGGCTTTGCCTCCCTGAACCTGAGGAGAGGCGACAATCTGTGCATGATCGTCAACAATTCCCCGGAATGGCTCTTTTCCGAACTGGCCGCGCACGCGCTGGGCGCGACGTCGCTCAATCTCTTCACTTCCTCCATCGCCGAAGAGCTGGCCTTTTCCATCGGGCGTGTCCGCTCCCCCCTGGTCGTTGTGCAGGACCAGGAGCAGGTGGACAAGCTTCTGGAAATGAGGGACAAGCTGACGCGGGTTCAATACGTCGTGTACGTCGATCCCACCGGCATGACGTCGTATGAAAACGACCCCTGGCTCATCAGCTACGCGGCGCTTCTGGAGCGGGGCGAAAAATACCTGGCGGATCATTCGGGATTCATCGAGGAGGAAATCGGCAAAGGAAGGCCGCGGGACATTGCGGTCATGATCCAGACCTCCGGCACCACCGGCGTACCGAAAATCGCCATGCTGTCGCACCGGAACCTGACCGCCATGGCTCTCCAGTGGATTGAGGCTTCGAACATTCAGCCGGAGGAAAACTGGATTTCCATGTCGCCGACGGCCTGGATCGTCGATCAGATGTGGGGCATGGGCGTGGCGCTCGCCGGCGCCATGACCATGAACTTTCCGGAAACGCCGGAAACCGTTCTGGAGGACTTCCGGGATATCGGGCCTTCCATGCTGATCACGGCCTCACGCTTCTGGGAAGACATGGCCTCCCGTATTCGCGTGAAAATCACCGATGCGGGCTGGCTCAAAAGGAAGCTCTTTTATCTTGGGGAAAGAGTCGGTAAAACGGTCGTCGAAAAAAAATTGCGCAAGGAAAGCATTTCCTGGCCGCTCGGTCTGTTGTACCGCTTCCTGACGCTCGCGATTTACAACCCTTTGCTGGACCGTCTGGGCTGTTCCCGTTTTCACAGTGCGTTTACCGGCGGCCACCCGATCAGTCCCGACGTGATCGGCTTCTTCCGGGCAATCGGACTGAACCTGAAGCAGTGCTACGGACTCACGGAATCCTGCGGGATTTTCCAGATTCAGCCCGACGACGAGGTCAAGCTGGAGACCGTCGGCAAGCCGCTTCCGAATACGAGGGTCAGGCTGGCCGAGGATCAGGAAGTGCTGGTCCAATCAGAGGCCAATTTCTCCGGCTATTACAACGACTACCAGTCCACGGAGGCGGCGTTTGAAAACGGATGGCTGAAAACCGGCGACGCGGGCTATATCGACGAAGACGGCCATCTGCTGATCATCGGGCGCAAGGAAGACATCATTCGCAACAAGAGCGGCGACGCTTTTTCGCCGGACTTCATCGAAACCAGGCTCAAGTTCAGCCCCTACATCAAGGAGGCGGTCACCTTCGGCGAGGCGCGGCCTTACATCACGGCGATGATCAACATCGATCTGGGCAATGTCGGCAGCTGGGCGGAAGAAAGGATGATTCCCTACACGACCTATATGGATCTGTCCCAGCAGAAGGCCGTAGAGGAGATGATTTTAAAGGAAGTCCGCGAGGTGAACCGCCAGCTTCCCGACGTGATGAAGATCAGAAAATTCGTTCTGCTCTATAAGCTTTTGGATGCGGACGACGACGAACTGACGCGCACCGGAAAAGTGCGCAGGCGATTCGTCTACGGTCTGTATATCAAAATCATTGAGGCGATGTACGGCGGGCTGCAAAGTGTGCCGGTGACGGGAAAAATCCGCTACCGCGACGGACGGATCGGCGAGATCGAAACCACCATCAACATTATCACCGTGGATTGAGGAACCGGTTTATGGATTTTTTTCTGCAACTGTTGGTGAACGGCGTCTGCATCGGACTGCTGTACGGCATTTCCGCGATGGGCTTCGTGATGATTTTCAAGGCATCCAGCGTGCTCAACTTCGCCCACGGCGAACTGCTGGCGCTGGGAGCCTTCTTTTTTCTCACCCTGGTCACCTGGGGGAAGATCCCCGTGCCGGCCGCGTTCGTGCTGACGCTGGCCGGATGTTTTCTGCTGGGATTTCTGATTGAAAAGTTTTTCCTGAGGCCGCTCATCGGCGAGAAGCTGATCTTTGTCATCATGCTGACGGTGGGGCTTGCCGCCATGTTCAAGGGCCTCATTCTGCTCATCTGGGGCGGCAATCTGCACACCTATCCGGAGTTTCTCCCTGAATCGCTGGAGTTTCATCTGGGGTCGATCTACATTGCGCCCGTGTATTCCGCCACGCTGATGATCAGCGTCGTGTTTCTGGTCCTCTTCGGCCTGTTTTTCAAGAAGTCGTCCCAGGGCATCTTCATGCGGTCGGTGGCGGACAACCAGAAAGCGGCCCTGTCGCTGGGCGTTCACGTCCGCCGCGTTTTCGCGCTTTCCTGGGCGATTGCCGCAATGGTGGCCTGCATGAGCGGCATCGTTCTGGGCATCATCAACGGCGTGAATGTTCACGATCTGTCGGCCATCGGCCTGAAGGTCTTTCCCGTCGTGATTCTGGGAGGCCTGGACAGCATCGGCGGAGCCATCATCGGCGGCATCATCATCGGCCTTCTGGAAACCTTCACCGGCGGCTACCTGTCCCCGTCGTTGAGAGACGTGGTTCCCTATATCGTGCTGGTCTTCATCTTGATGGTGAAGCCTTACGGTCTGTTCGGCCTGGTGGAGATTGAAAGAGTGTAATATGAAGAAACCATCGTTTCATCCCTGCGGGAATTTCCGCGAAACCTACGCCGAGGAGCTGGCGATTTTCGACACCTGGTTCGGCCGGGTGAGCCTGCTGGTCTTCCTGCTTCTGCTGTTCGGACTTGCGCCGTTTCTCCTGGACCGCTACCTGCTGTATATTCTGAACAGCATCGGGATCATGGCGATTGCCGCCGTCGGCCTCAATATTCTGATCGGCTACACCGGGCAGATCTCGCTGGGACACGGCGCGTTTTTCGGCGTGGGCGCCTACGCGGGGGCGATTCTGGCCACGCGCCTGAACCTGCCGTTCTTCGTCTGCATCCCCGCCGCGGGATTGATCACCGCCATGGTCGGCATGATTTTCGGCATTCCTTCAGGACGCCTCAAGGGGCTTTACCTGACGATCGCCACGCTGGCCGGCCAGTTCATCATCGAATATGTTCTGATCCAGTGGGAAAGTCTGACCAAGGGAACGATGGGGATCACGCTGCCGGAGCCGCAGGTTCTGGGGATCAACATCGCCGGGGACAAGGCCTTTTTCTTTCTGATTTTCACCTGCCTGGTGTGCATGACCTGGTTTGCGGTCAACATCATGCGCAGCAAATACGGGCGGGCGTTCATCGCCATTCGTGACAACGACCGCGCGGCGGAGGGGATGGGCATTCCGATTTTCCGCTACAAGCTTCTGTCATTTGCCATCAGCTCTTTTTACGCGGGTTTCGCCGGTTCCCTCTGGGCCTACTACATGGTCAGCATTACGACGGAGCCCTTCAACCTCGCGCTGTCCGTGGAATTCATCGCCATGGTCATCATCGGCGGCATGGGCAATATCCCCGGGGCGATTTTCGGCGCAACCTTCATCACGGTGTTGAACGAACTTTTGCGCTTCGCGACGGGCGCCCTGATGAACGTCGGATGGATTGCCGGACTGGGGCTGAACATGGCGCCGCTTCGCGAATTTGTTTTCGGACTGGCGATTGTGCTGTTCATTTTACTGGAACCCAAGGGGCTGGCGGAGTTGTGGCGCATTGTGCGCTCCAGCTTCCGGCTCTGGCCGTTCTCGTATTAGAAAATCAAGAAATATTTCTGCTTTTTCAGCAGAGACATTTCGCAGATTTTCTCATCCCGCATGGCGGGGTTAGGATAAAAAGCATGGGAGACATTCTTTTACAGCTCAACAATATTTCCGTTGTGTATTCCGACGTGATTCAGGTGCTCAAAGGCGTGTCGCTATCGGTTGCGCGCGGACATATCGTGTCGCTTCTCGGCAGCAACGGAGCGGGAAAAACCACGACACTCAAGGCGATTTCCGGCCTTTTGAAGCCGGAAAACGGGGAAGTCACCGACGGCGACATTATTTTCAACGGAGTGAACATTCAAAATCAAGCACCCGAATTCATCACCCGCCAGGGCGTCATTCAGGTGCTGGAAGGCCGCCAGCCTTTCAAATATCTGACCATCGAGGAAAATCTGCGCGTCGGAACCGCCACCCGGCCGGGCAAACCCTATAAAGAAGATCTCGAAATGGTTTATCGTTATTTTCCGGCGCTGGTGAAAAGAAAGAAGGCGCTGGCCGGGTACTGCAGCGGCGGGGAGCTGCAGATGCTGGTCATCGGCCGGGCGCTGATGGCGCATCCGCAGCTTCTGATGCTGGACGAGCCTTCGCTCGGCCTTGCTCCGCTGGTGGTGCAGGAAATCTTCCGCATCATCCAGAAGATCAATGAAGAGCACGGGACTACCATTGTCCTGGTGGAGCAGAACGCCAACATGGCGCTGCAGGTCGCGCATTACGGCTATGTGATGGAAAACGGCAAAATCGTCATGGAAGGCACGGCCCGCGAGCTTGCCGACAACCCGGATGTCAAAGAATTTTACCTGGGGCTGGCCGCCTCGGGTATCGCCAAATCCTATAAGGACGTCAAATCCTACCGCCGCCGCAAACGATGGTTGTAAAAGGGGAGGAACCATGAAACGGTTGTATGATGAAAAAGAAGCGTGGAGCGTCGAAGAAAGAAAATCCCGGCAGGACAGGCGTCTGTCGCGCATGGTGAGACTGGGCTATCGGAAGTCGGCCTCCCTGAAAAAGATGCTCGACGACCATCGCATCGATCCCGCCCGAATCCGGACCAGGGAGGACTTGGAAGCGCTGCCCGTCACCTCGCGGGAAAAACTGGTGGAAATGGAGATGCGCAAGCCGCCCTACGCGGGTCTGGAAAATCCTGACATCGCCGTCGACCGCATTTTTACGTCTCCGGGACCGGTTTATGAGCCGCATTTATCCGAGACGGATTATCTCTGGGCGCGCGCTTTTTTCGCGGCGGGCATCGGGCCGAAGGACATCGCGCTCAATGCCTTTTCCTATCATCTGGTGGCGGCCGGCCTCACGTTTCACAACGGCCTGCGCAAAGTCGGCGCGACGGTGGTTCCCTCCGGCACGTCTTCATCGCAGATTCAGGTTCAGCTCATCCACGACCTGAAAGTAACCGCCTATGTGGGGACACCGAGCTTTCTTATGTCCATCATCGAAAAATCCAGAGAAATTGGCTATGATTTCAAAAAGGATTTCCGGGTAAAGAAGGCATGCTTTGCCGCCGAGCCGCTCCTGCCTTCACTGAGAGAAAAATTTGAAAAAGAATTCGGCATCAGAACCTTCCAGATGTACGGCGCTACGGAAGTAGGGGACGTGGCGTATGAATGCAAGGCGAAATCCGGCTGGCACATCTGCGAGGAAACGATTGTGGAAATCGTCGATCCGGCAACGGGCAAAAACGTTGAGCCGGGTACACTGGGCGAAGTGGTTGTGACGCGCCTCAACGATATTTTCTTTCTGCTGCGCTTCGGAACTGGCGATTTATCCCGGCTCGTCACCAAAAAATGCTCCTGCGGACGGACTTCTTATCGTTTAGCGGGCATTGCGGGAAGGATAGGCGATGCGGTAAAGGTGAGGGGGCTTTTCATCGCTCCCAGCCAGTTGAAGCTCCTTTCCGCCAGATTCGATAATATTCTCCTTCAGGCCGTGGTCGGCCGCAAAGGCCATGAAGACGTTTTAACGCTGCGCGTCGATAATTCGAATACACTAGTAAATACGGATAAATGGAAGAATAACTTCAAGAAGATATTTAAGGAATTGTGCACGGTCCGAATCGACGTTCTGGAAGTTGTGGAAAAAGGCGGAATCAAGCCGGACCAGAAGATGATCGTCGATTGCCGGACGTGGTAGACGACATTATATTTTTGCCGAGGCGATACGCGTCGATCGTCGAGCCGAGCCACAGCAATAAAATCACAATCACCAGACCCACTGCGAGATTCAGGTCGATTGCCTTGAGCGCACTCTCCATGCTTAGGAGACCTCCGGCCGTCCCGGCGCCTCGCGATAATGCCTCCCGGACCATCAGAAGGGCGACCTGAAAAATCATCCAGGCCAGAACCAGCGTTGCAGTCGCCGCCGGCACCAGAAAAGCAAGGCCTCTCCCATATCGTTTCAAATAAATCTGTCCGCCGCCCGGAATGAGAAGAAAACTGAACAGGGCGGCTCTGGTCGCTTGATCCATGCCGATTCCTCAGGCAACGATGGCCGCGTCCCTGATTTTAAGCTGAACGTCGGATGAACCGTTCCAGTAGTTGATCTGCGGCGAGAAAACCACGTCGAAGCTGGCCTGGTTGATCGCGCCCAGATATTTGCCCATGCCGAACCAAATAGCCTGGTGGGACGCGCTGTCGTCCACCACGCGCATTTTGAGGTGATTGTTGCCGACAATGACGGGGGAAGACGCCCTGATATTCCTGGTGCACAGCACCGGTTCGGGATTTTCACTGCCGAAGGGCGCGAGCATGGACATCTGCCGGATCAGGTCGAGGCTGATGTCCTGCAGGCGGCATTCCGCGTCGATCAGGGTCTGGGAAACCATTTCCGAGGATTGCACCGAATTGCGGATAATTTCGTCCAGCATGCAGGCGAATTCATCGATGTCGTCTTCCTTGATGGAAATGCCCGCCGCCCGGTAGTGGCCGCCGTAGGACAAGAGCAGCGGCGCGCACTGCTGCAGGCCTTTGTGGATGTTGAAATCGGAGACGCTGCGGCCGGAACCTTTGCCCACGCCGTCCTTGAGGCTGATGACGAAGGTCGGACGGCTGAAGAGATCCACCAGGCGCGAGGCCACGATGCCCACAACCCCGGGGTGCCATCTTTCGGAGGAAAAGACCAGCGCGTTGATGTTTTCCAGGTCGGGCTTGGCGCCGAGCTTTTCCAGGATTTCGTTCAGAATGTCTTTTTCCATGGCCTGCCGTCTGCGGTTGTGCAAATCCAGCTTCTCCGCGAGCGGCCGGGCTTCTTCCATCGTTTCCGCCAGCAGAAGCTCGACGGCATCTAGCGGCGAAGCGATTCTTCCCGCCGCGTTGATGCGGGGGATCAGGCAGAAGGACGCTTTGAAGGAGTCGATGAGCTGTCCGTCAATGCCGCTGACTTCCTTGAGCGCTTTGATTCCGGGGCGTCTGCCTTCCGTGATCAGATCCAGGCCGATTCTGGCAAAGATGCGGTTTTCATTCAGAAGCGGTGCGATGTCTCCAATGGTTCCCAGGGCAACGACATCCAGAAATTCTTTCAGGTTCGGATATTCGGCGTTTTTCCAGAAGCCTTCCTTGCGCAACGTTCCGCGAAGCGCGATCAGAAAATTGAAGGCGATGCCCACACCGGCCAGATGTTTGAAGGGAAAAGAACAGTCGGCGCGGTTGGGATTGATGCAGGCGGCGGCGGGGGGGAGCTGATCACCGATTTCATGATGGTCCAGCACGATCGTATCGATACCCACGGATTGGGCGTAGGCGATGGGTTCGATGTCGGAGATTCCGCAATCCACGGTGACGATCAGTTTTACATTCTTTTGTCTGAACCGGTCGATGACCGGAATCTTCAGTCCGTAGCCTTCCTGAACCCGGTCGGGAATGTAATAGGAGACGCGACCGGTCAACTGTTTGATGAATTTGTACAGGATAACAACGGAAGTAATTCCGTCCGCGTCGTAGTCGCCGTAAATGACGATATCTTCGCCGTCGTAAATCGCCTTCAGCAACCGGCTGACCCCTTTTTTCATGTCCTGCATCAGAAAAGGGCTGTGCAGGTCGTTGAGGGAAGGGTGCAGATAGCGGTGTGCGTCTTCCACGCTTCCGACGCGCCGGTTCAGGATCAACTGGGAAATAATCGGGTGGATGCCGAATTCCCTGACCAGTGATTCTTCTATGATTTTAGGGCCGGAACCTTTGATTTTCCATTGTGTTACCGGCAGCTGTCCGTGTTCATTCATGCTCTCTTCTTTGATATTTCATTTCATTGCAATCATATCAGCGGGAATGGATATGTCAAGCGTCTTCATTCATATTCCGCGGCGTTCTTGATCTTTAAAAGGATAAGTGTTAATCGTTTCGGAAAATAAGCAACGAGTCGATAAGGCTTTCCCATGCTGATGCTAACCCATACCTGCCTGCTGCAGCAGATGATGAGCGCCTCCGGCATTCCAGATACGGATCCGGATATCTACATTTACAATATCGCTCCGGATTTACTGACGATTCATCCTGATATCGACCCCAGGCAGACCCATTCCATTCCCCGATTCATCGAGGCGCCGCCCGATCACCGGCGCACCGCCTACATCATGTTTCATCTGCTGGTGGACGATCTGGCCCACTACGGCAGCATCTCGATGATCTGTCAGGAAGGTTTCGATCCGGATTCCTCCGGCTACACCTATCTGAAAGGGCGCAATTTTGTCCGCTCCATCATGGATCTGCACACCATCATCGGCAAGGACATCTCCTACAACGAGGCGGCGTATCGTTCTCATTTAATTATTGAAATGATCTATGATCTGATCATTTTGCCGCAAATCGACCGGAGCGGGTCCATCGATCTTCTGGAAGACGCCATTCATTTTACATTTGAGCGGCGGGAAAAAGAATTTTGCTCCGATATTTCCTGGCTTTACGGAATCGATCCCGAACAAAGCCGGGAGGTGCTGAAAATTGCCGTGTCTTACATTACCGGGGAAAGGCTGAGAAGGATCATGAATATCGAAGGCCGGATTCGCCTTTTTACGGACAAATTCGGCCTTCGGAACAACAATGAGAGGTTTGCCGAAGCCATCGCAACTTTGTTTCAGAATGCCCTGGATTCCATTGAAAATGATGATTTTCTTCAGGAAACCGCCATGGCCATTCGGAACTGCGGCTGGCTTCCGACGCGTTAACTTGCCTTTTTCACAAATCCGGAGTGGATGCAGCGCGTGCAAACTTTTACCCGCTTCACGGATCCCGTTTTTTCATCCACACAGCGTAATTTCTGCAGGTTCGGCCGCCAGATCACGCGGGTCTTGTTGTTGGCGTGGCTGACGTTGTTGCCGATGGCCGGTTTCTTTCCGCATACTTCACAAATCCGAGACATGACGAGACTCCTTTTAAAAAAGTGCGTCGTTACTAAGCCAGAATGCTTTATTTTGCAAGCATTTTTTTATTTCTCGCCGCCTTCAGCCTTCGGCCTTCAGTCGATTCACCTAATTTTTCATCTCCGCCGGCTGACCGGTCGACTCCAGAACCCGAAACCAGAGGTTGCCGTCCGGATCGATCTGCCTTCCGGAGATCGCGGCCCAAAGCGGCAGATGAACATATTCATCCCCGCGCAGCGCCACCAGAAGGCCCGTTTTGCCCGCCATGGCGGCATGCACGGAATATTGCCCCAGGGAACTGCAGTAGAGGCTGTCCGAAGCATTGGCCGGAACGGAGCGGATCATGTAGCTGGGTTCGATGTATTTCAAATTGATTTCCATGTTGATGCGGTGGAAATAGTGATCGATGGCATTCTTCAGAAACATTCCGATATCGTGGAGCCGGACATTTCCGGAGGGATCCGTTTTCTTCTCCGGCTCGGTCTCCTCCATCAATTCCTGCCCCGCGCCTTCCGCCACCAGAATCACGGCGTGTCCGCTGGCTTTGAGTCTGTTTTCCAGGGCTTTCAGAAAACCCTTTTCGCCTTCCAGATCAAACGGAACTTCGGGAATCAGGACAAAGTTGGCGTCTCCCTGGGCAAGGGCCGCTGTGGCGGTGATATAGCCGGACAGGCGTCCCATGATTTTCACCAAACCGATTCCGTTGTAAGCGCCCTTGGCCTCGACATGCGCGCTGCCGACCGCTTCCACGGTTTTGGCGATGGCGGTATCGAAGCCGAAGGATTTCTCAATCAGGTTTAGATCGTTATCGATGGTTTTGGGGATTCCGATGACGGCGATCAGGGCCTTCCGGGCCTGAATCTCCTCCGTGATTTTTTCTGCGGCGCGCATGGTTCCGTCGCCGCCCACGCAAAAAAGAATGTCGATTTTCAAAAGCTCCAGGTAGTCCACCATCACCTTCACGTCCTGCGGGCCACGGGACGAGGAAAGGATGCTGCCGCCGATATGCGTGATGTCCTTGACGTAGTCGGGTGTGAGCCGGATTGGTATCTTGCCGTATTCCGGGTTCAATCCGCGCAGCCCGTATTTGATTCCCAAAACGTTTTTCACACCGTAGCGGTAAAACAGCGTCATGGTCACCGAGCGGATCACGTCGTTGATGCCCGGGCAGAGACCCCCGCACGTGACGATGGCAGCTTTCGTCCGGGCCGGATCAAAAAATATTTTTTTTCGCGGACCCGCCGGCTCCAGGGAAAGGGGCCTTCCGGCGGAATCTTTCAGGGCGTCGTAATTCTTCAGGCGGGTGTTGAACAGAATCCGGTCCTCATCCGAAACAAACCCGTTGATATTGAGCGGCGAATCGATGGTGCAGACGCCGAGGCCGGCAATGGTGAAATCATGTTTCATCAGATCATTTCCCTTTCTGCAAGATCCTCAGCGCGGCATTTTTGCCGGAAAGGATCTCCGCTTCAAAACCGAAGTCCGCAAGCAGCGAAGCCCCGGTCAGAAAGATATTATTCCATTTGGTCCGGTCGCTCGCGGCTGAAAAAGAAGTGAAAAGAGCGTTGCGCACCTTGTATTTCGGGGACAGAACTTTGCGGCCGCTCAACGAAAGTTCGATGGATTTGTCCAGATCGTACAGTTCGATGCCTTCTTTCAAAAACGGGAAGAACTCCTCGAGGCGGACCAGGATGGATTCGGCATCCTCACTGAGCGCCCCCGGAGTCCAGACGGAATCCTCGGCCGGCAGGTAAACCGTGGCGGTTATGCAATTCTTTGCCTGCGACAGGGGCTTGTCTTTTTCAGGCATGCCGGTTTCCAGAAGGATCAGGTTGCGGTCGTAGAGGTCTTTTTGGACATCCGCTACGACAGCGATATGCCGGGCCATCGGTTCGGGCAGGAACTTTTCGCGAACGCCCAAAAAAAGCGTGAAGGGATAGCCGGCAATGGCCGCGGGACGGAACCTTTGCCAAAACGGGGAATGTCCGCGCTTGGCGTTGAGCAGGGGCAGCGCATCCGATTTTGTGCTCAGAATCAGGTAACGGCCGGTGGCCTGGGATGCCAAACCGTCCGGAGTTTTCATTTCCAGGGTGATCGTTTTCCCCCGGGCGATGGAAGTGACGGTATGCCGGCTCAGATACAGACCGCCGCAGGACTCCAGCAATCGGATCATCTCATTGAACAAAAACTGCTTCCCCTGCGGAAAACCGGCGATGCCGCGCAGCGGAGCGCTGTATTGAAAAGCGGAGGGGAAGGAAAACAAATCGTCCGTGTTGAGCGAGAGCAAAGCCTGCTGAGCCTCCCATACTTTTTCCAGCGCCGCGTCTTGCGACAGCAGCCGGTCAAAACGGGCTGCGGCAAATTTATACTGAAGCACAAAGGGAAATATTTTGAGGTAGGAAAAGTATTCTTTCAGGGTCTGGGGCTGAATCCGGGGATGTTCGGCAATCCAATCCTGAAAGACCAAGGAGGCTTCCCGCGCCGTGCCGTAAAAATCGCGGATGTCCGCCTCCCGTTCCGGAAATTCCCGGGCCAGTTCCGCAAAGAGCGAGTCGGGATCGTTGAAGAAATCGATTCGGTGGCAGGGGAGAAGCACCTGATACGCCGGGTTCATGGAGGTCGGATGACTTTCGGGAATTTCAACGCCCAGCTCGGCCAGAACGGAAAAGCCGGGCTGACCCGGACCGAGACCGGTCATCGGAGCAGGATCAAGATGAAAAACAAAGTCCCCGATGAGCTGCACCCCGCCCAGACCGTCGGGGGCAACCAAAAGCGTCTTGAGGCCGTTTCGGCTCGCATAGGCGGCAGCGACGTGGGAAGCGAGATCATCGCCCAGCACCAGCAAATCGTACACGAATGATCCTCCAAAATCCGACGGCGAAAAGCGGCTCTCAGACGTCCAGGGGCGGATTGAAGAGCGCGGCTTCACGGTTTTCCGCATCCTTGATCTCTACCCGGCGGCCGTTTCTGACGATGCGGCCTTGGGCGAAATAACGGATGGCCTGCGGATAAATTCTGTGCTCTTCCTTTAATATCCGGGCCGCCAGCGCCTCCGCCGTATCGTCCGCGAAAACGGGGACCGCCGCCTGAATGATGATCGGCCCCGTGTCCACGCCTTCATCGACAAAATGAACCGTGCATCCGGAAAACCGAACGCCGTAATCCAGCGCCTTCTGCTGAACGTGCGTTCCCGGGAAAGAAGGGAGCAGGGCGGGATGAATATTGATGATCCGATCCGGAAAAGCGCGCAGAAAAAGCGGCGTGAGGATGCGCATGAATCCGGCGAGCACCACCAGTTCGACGCCGGCACCCTGCAGAATGCGAAGCAGTTCGCGGTCAAACGCTTCCCGGCTTTCAAAATCCCGGTGGCTTACCACCGCGGTGGGAATCCGGTGTCTTTGCGCACGGGTCAGGCCGTAGGCATCGGAGCGGTTGCTGACCACCATGGTGATCCGGGCGTCCAGCGCCCCTTTTTCAATTTGATCGATGATGGACTGGAGGTTGGAGCCGCTGCCGGAAATCAGGACACCCAGCTTTAGAAGGTCTGCCATAGAAGAACCTTACAGATTCGTGAAACAGACCGGGGGCCCGTTTTCATCGCGCTTCTCGATCGTTCCCATCAAAAAGGCGTTTTCCCCCAGTCCCTTGAGGCGGTCGAGAATTTCCTGCACTTCCTTTTCCGGAACGATCAGCATCATGCCGATTCCCATGTTGAAGACGCGGAACATTTCCTGCTCCTCGACCTGGCCGATTTCCTGAATGACCGAAAAGACCGGCGGAACCGGCCAGCTTTCCTTCCGGATCACGCAGCGGCAGACTTCGGGAATCACGCGCGGAATGTTGTCGTAAAATCCGCCGCCTGTAATGTGAACGAGGCCTTTGATCTGAAAACTCTTGAATATATTCAGGAGCGGCCGGACGTATATCCGGGTCGGCTCGAGCAACTCCTCACCGACGCTTCGCCCGAGTTCCGGAACACGGTCCTTCACGGAAAGTTTGCCTTTTTCCAGAAGCACACGGCGGGCCAGTGAGTAGCCGTTGCTGTGCAGGCCGCTGGAAGCCAGTCCGATCAAGCGGTCATTGATGCTGATGGTGGAGCCGTCGATGAGCTTCTCCGATTCCACCACCCCCACGCAGAACCCGGCCAGGTCGTATTCGCCGGGCGGATAGAATCCCGGCATTTCGGCCGTTTCCCCGCCCAGCAGCGCGCAACCGGCCTGTTTGCAGCCCTGAACGATGCCTTCCACGATCTGAACGCTTTTTTCCGTCTCGATTTTGCCGGTGGCCAGGTAATCCAGAAAGAACAAGGGCTCCGCTCCCTGAACGACCACGTCATTGACCGACATGGCCACCAGGTCGATGCCGATGGTATTGTGCCGGTCCATCAACTGCGCAATTTTCAGCTTGGTTCCGACGCCGTCGGTGGAGGAAACCAAAATGGGGTTTTTGGCCTTGGCGGTGTCAAAACGATACAAACCGCCGAAGCCGCCGATGCCGGAAAGAACTTCCTTGCGGGCCGTCGTTTTGATCAGGGGTTTGATGCGTTCGACAAAAGCATTGGCCGTTTCGATATCGACGCCGGATTCTTTATACGTAGAAACGTTTGATTTTACGGATTTTGTCGGCATAGGTCTCCATGAAAACAGGTTGTATAATATTTTCGGTTCAGGACGAGAACGATTTAACGTAAAACGTTTTGCGTGTCAATCCTCGACTTGCACAAACAGCATTTATTTGTTAAAAAACAAATCATTTCCAGGGATTTTTTTCCTGCGTCTTCCGTGTCCGGAGCATGATGAAATGGAGTCTTTTAAAAAGAATCTTCAACGCATCGAGCAGCCTCTGAATTTTGCCGCGAAGGATCAATTTAAAAATCTCCCGAACATCAGGAATCTGGGGAAATCCCTGTCCGGTTTGATTGCGATGCAGATGGCCGCCATTCCCCCCGCCGCGAAAAACATCTTCGGGCCCGCCCTGGAACACATGATGCGGATTTTTCAGTCATACGATCAAAAGGATGCCCAAGAGAAGAAAAGCAGCATCGCCGAAGCTTCGCTCATTCTGGCGCGGCTTAAGGATGCCGCCGACAACTTCGATGCCCGAAATCCGGGCGCGCAGCTGCAGGAAGAGCGGATTGCCGCCCGGATCGACGACCTGAAAGTGTCCTTGGAAAAGCTGTCCGCGCCCGTGCAGTTTCTGAAAGGTGTCGGACCGAAAATGGCCGAGCGATTCGGCGCAAAAAAGATTCGAACCATTGAAGACCTGCTGTACTTTCTGCCCCGGACTTATGAAGACCGCCGCGAAATCCGGAAAATTAACAAACTGGAAACGAACAAGACCCAGACGGTCGTGGCCGCGGTTTCGGACTGCTCGTTTCGCTATTATGGGAAACGAAGAATACTGGAGGTCGCCGTGAGCGACGACACCGGGCTGCTCACGGCCAAGTGGTTCAAGGGCCGGATGTCTCATCTGGCCGGCGCCTTTCAAAAGGGAACCCGCGTGATTTTTACCGGCATCGTAACGCCCGGCTACGCGGGCAAGTCCATGATTCATCCGGACTTCGAAATTCTGGACGAAGAGGATGAAGAAAATCTGCTCAACTTCAAACGCGTCGTTCCGGTCTATTCGGAAACGGAAGGCCTTCACCAGAAATACATCCGGAAAGTCATGGTCTCCGCGCTGGAAAATTATTCACGCTACATCGCGTCGCCGATTCCCGCGGATATCTGCCGGAAGCGCGGCCTGATCAACATCCGTGAGGCGCTCGTGAGCGTTCACTTCCCCGGCGGCGAAGTGGAGATAGATCCTTTTGTCAACACTCGATCCGAGGCGCACCGTCGTCTGATTTACGACGAGTTTTTCTTTTTTCAACTGGGAATGGCCGTCAGGAAATCCGGACGCGTTCTGGAACGCGGCATTTCCTTTTCCGCAGGCGGTGAGAAGCTTTCGCAATTTTACGCCTCGCTGCCGTTTGAGCTGACCGGAGCGCAAAAGCGGGTGGTGGAGGAGATTCAGAGGGACCTCCAGGCGCCGACGGCCATGAACCGCCTTCTGCAGGGCGACGTCGGAAGCGGGAAAACACTGGTGGCCATGTCGGCCATGGTGACGGTGTGCGAAAACGGATATCAGGCCGCGCTGATGGCACCCACGGAAATTTTGGCCCGTCAGCACAAAAACACTCTGTCGGCCTGGGCCGAAGCGGTCGGATTGAGCGTGGTCCTGCTGACGGGCGGTATGAGCGCAACGGCGCGGACCGAGGCGCTGGAGCGCATTCGCTCCGGTGAAGCCGACCTCATTATCGGAACCCATGCTTTGATTCAGGAGGACGTGGACTTCAGAAAGCTGGGGCTGGTCGTAATCGACGAACAACATCGTTTCGGCGTTTTACAGCGGGCAACGCTGCGCGGCAAAGGCCTTTCCTCGGACGTGCTGGTGATGACCGCTACGCCCATCCCGCGAACACTGGCGATGACGGTATACGGAGATCTGGACGTGTCGGTGATCGATGAAATGCCGCCCGGCAAAAAACCGGTGCGCACCATGGTGATGGGAGAAAACAGAAGGGAAGCGGTGTACGAAGCCATCCGCAAAGAGCTGGCGAAAAATCATCAGGCGTTCATCGTCTATCCGCTGGTGGAGCAGTCGGAGACGCTGGATCTGAAAGACGCGACCCAAATGGCCGATCGTCTGCAAAAAGACATTTTTCCGGAGGTCCGGGTCGGCCTGATTCACGGCAAAATGAAAGACCGGGAAAAAGAAGCGGTCATGCGCGACTTTCTGGAAAACCAAATCGCGATCCTCGTCTCCACAACCGTGATCGAAGTGGGAATCGATGTGCCGCGCGCTTCGCTGATGGTGATAGAACACGCGGAACGCTTCGGTCTGTCGCAGCTTCATCAACTGCGAGGCCGCGTGGGCCGCCGAGATATTCCATCCACCTGCATTCTGCTCACCGGCTACAAGGCATCGGGCGACGCGCGTAAACGGCTCAAGGTCATGGAGAGAACCTCCGATGGTTTTGCTCTGGCCGAAGAAGACCTGGCCATTCGGGGTCCGGGGGATTTTCTGGGAACGCGTCAGTCCGGCATGCCCGATTTCCGCATCGCCAGCATCCTCCGCGACGCGCGCATTCTCAATGACGCCAAGGAAGACGCCTTCGCGCTGATTGCCCGTGATCCGCTCCTGACCAGACCTGAACACGCGATTTTAAAAGAGACGCTGATCGCAAAATGGCAGGGAAAGCTGGATCTGGCCCGAACCGGATAAATCAGGATACGCGGCTGAAAGCGGAGAGACGGAAAAACAGCGTCATGAGGATCCTGGCGAAGGCTTGTGACGCTGTTTTTGCTTCGAGTGGAAGCGCAGGACGGTACGCTCCCGCCGCGCCGGTTTCCGGGCAACCTCGAAACTTCAGATTCCGCAAATTGATGCTTGATCTTTTTTGAAGATTTCGTTTAACTCGCACGCTCAGACAAAGGAGAAGCAGCTATGAGAATCGCGGTGGTCGGAATCGGCGGGGTAGGCGGGTATTTCGGCGGCAAACTGGCCCGGGAATACGCCTCTTCCGGAAAACATGAGGTCGTCTTTATCGCCCGCGGAGAACATCTTCGGGCCATCCAGAAAAACGGCCTTCAGCTTTACACCCGTGAAGGCCAGTACACGGCCTGGCCAACCATCGCCACGGACGACCCGTCCATAACCGGCCGGCTCGATCTGGTTTTTTTCTGCGTCAAAAGCTACACCCTCGAGGAATCAGCGCGATCACTGGCGCCGAACATCGGCAAGAAAACGGTGGTGATCCCCCTGCTCAACGGCGTGGACAGCGCCGGGAGATTGAGAGGGGTGCTGCCCGAAGCGGACGTCGTCAGCGGCTCCGTTTATATCATCAGCTTCCTGGATCAACCGGGGATCGTGATCCAAACGCAGGGCGCCTGCCGGTTGATTTTCGGCACGGATGACCGGTTGTCCGCCGACCGGTATTCCAGGATTCTGGACCTTTTGCGGGAAGCGAAAATCGACGCCAGGCTGACGGACCGCATGACCGAAGCGCTGTGGATGAAATTCCTGATGATGTGCCCCCTGGGATCGCTCACGGCGGCGACCGGCAAAACGTATGGGTTCATCCGCGAGGACGAATATTTGCGAAACCGGCTGCGGGCCATGATGATGGAAGTCGCCGCGGTCGCCCGCGCGCGGCAGGTTCGCCTGCCGGAAAACGCGGTGGATAAAACCTTAGAGACGATCAACGGCTTCACTCATGACGCAAAAACCTCCATGCAGCTCGACCGGGAAAGAGGCAGACCAATGGAAGTGGATACCCTGACGGCGTTTCTCTGCCGGGCGGGCCGGGAAGCGGGAATTCCCACGCCGGTTCACGACGAGGTTTACCGTCAACTGACGGCGTAGAACACGCGGCCCTGAACGGGATTCATCGCTCTTATCCATTTGACAAAACAACGGGATTTGATATAGGGTACAACCCCCGCCAAAACAGACGGGGCGAAGCGGCCCCGGGCCGTATTTTTGATCCGCATCGAGGTAGAAAATGAAAAACATATCCATCGGCTTGATCGGCCTGGGGAATATTGGAACCGGCGTGGTCCGGCTGCTGAAACAAAACGAACAACTCATCGCCCAGAAGCTGGGCGCAAAACTCATTTTAAAGAAAATCGCCGATATTGATATCACGTCTTCGCGCGGCGTGAAAATCCCGAAAAAGCTGCTCACGACCGACGCCCGTGAAATTCTCAACGATCCGGGCATCTCCATCGTGATCGAACTGATGGGCGGGTACGAGCCGGCGCGCACCTTCGTTCTGGAAGCCATTCGAAACGGCAAACACGTGGTGACCGCCAACAAGGCCATGCTGGCCACTTATGGAAATGAAATTTTCCCGGCTGCGCAGAATCAAAATGTGGATATCGGATTTGAAGCCAGCGTCGGCGGAACCATTCCGATCATCAAAACCCTGAAGGAATCGCTGGTGGCCAACCGGATCCGGTCTATCGTCGGCATCATGAACGGAACCTGCAACTTCATTCTCACCAAAATGACAAACGAGGGAAAACCTTTCGATGTGGTCCTGAAGGAAGCCCAGCAGCTGGGTTTTGCCGAGGCGGACCCGACCTTCGACATCGAAGGCATCGATACGTCGCACAAGATGGCCATCGTGCTGTCGCTCGCCTACGGGAAAAAAGTCCGGCTCAAGGATATTTACCTGGAAGGCATTACGAAAATCAGCGCGGAGGACATCGCCTTCGCCAGGGAGTTGGGCTACCGGATCAAGCTGCTGGCGATCGGCATGCTGAAAGGCGAAGCGGTGGAGGCCAGAATCCACCCGACCATGATCGCATCGGGGCACCTGCTGGCGAATGTCAACCACAACTACAACGCCTTCCATCTGGAAGGAGACGCCTCCGGACCGGTCTTTCTGTTCGGTCAGGGCGCAGGCATGATGCCCACGGCCAGCGCGGTCTTCAGTGATATTCTGGACACCGCCCGCAATGTGCTGAAGGGCATTTCCGGCCGGGTGCCGCTTCGGTCCATCAATGAGGCCGGCATGGAGGACATCCGGCTGGTTCCGATGGACAATATCGAGACGAAGTATTATTTCCGGTTCACCGCCCTGGACCGCCCCGGCGTTCTGTCGAAGATATCCGGCATTCTGGGCGCTCACGACATCAGCCTGGCCACCGTGATCCAGAAGGCAAGGGAAGAGGCGGGGGCCGTGCCCATCGTGATGACGACCTATAAGGCGAAGGAGAAAAACGTGCGCAAGGCGCTCACGAAAATCGACCGTCTGGACGTTGTCCGGGACAAAACCGTTCTCATTCGCATCGAGGACGAATTGTAAAAACCGGCGTCCGCCTTGGATTCGAAATCCGGGCGCGCCGTAAGAGGGGTATGAATCCGTGAAATATGTGGTTTTGCTGGGAGACGGAATGGCGGATTATCCAAGCCGGCAGTTGGGAGGGAAAACCCCGCTGGAGTGCGCCGTGACGCCCTTTTTGGATCAGATCGCATCTGAAGGCACACTCGGGCTGGTGGATACGATTCCCGAAGGGTTTACGCCCGGATCGGATGTGGCCAATCTCAGCGTGCTGGGCTATGATCCGAAAGAAACCTACACAGGGCGCGGCCCGCTGGAAGCTGCCAGCCAGGGAATTCCACTGGGACCCGACGACATCGCCTACCGCTGCAACCTGGTCCACATCGGGGAGCCCGAGGAGGGTCCGGCGTTCATGGACGATTTTACCGCCGGGCACATCTCTTCCCCCGAGGCCGGAGAGATCATTCTGGATCTTAATAAAAAGATGAACTCGCCCCGCTACCAGTTTTATCCCGGCGTAGGGTATCGCCACCTGCTGGTATTGAGAGGCGCGGCCGGCTCTCCCCGGACGACTCCGCCGCATGACATTCCCGGCAAACCGATTGCTCCGTATCTGCCGCAGGGCGATGCGGCACAGGAAATTCTCGGACTGATGCGGGCCGCGGCGGATATTCTCAGAGACCACCCGGTCAACGGCGCACGTCTGTCCCAGGGAAAGAAACCGGCCAACTCCATCTGGCTGTGGGGGCAGGGGGGGAAGCCGCAGATGTCACCGCTGACCGAAAAATACGGACTCACAGGCGGCGTGATTTCCGCGGTGGACCTGCTCAACGGACTGGGCATTTACGCAGGTCTGAAACCCCTGCGCGTGAAAGGAGCCACCGGGTATATCGACACCAACTACGAAGGAAAAGCCGCGATGGCGCTTGACGCGCTGAAGTTCATGGATTTTGTGTTCCTTCATCTGGAAGCGCCGGATGAAATGGGGCATGAGGGAAACGCGAAGGGCAAGATCATGGCCATCGAGTTTTTCGATGAAAAAATCGTCGGGCCGATTCTGACGCGCATCCGCGAACTCGGGGAATACCGCATACTGGTGCTCAGCGATCATCCGACGCCGATCGACGTAAAAACGCACGTGGGCGATCCGAGCCCCTTTGCCGTCCTGTCGTCCAGGCGTGAGGAAAATCTCGCCCGGGGACCGAAATTCACCGAAGCCCAGGCCGCCGCCGCCGGTCTGGTCGTGTCTCCCGGGCATCTGCTGATGGACAACTTCATTCGGGACTGGAGCGCTTTTCTTGGAAAGTAACCTGACCAAAATCCGCGTGATATACGCCGATACGGACGCGATGGGCATTGTCTACCACGCCAACTATATCCGCTGGTTTGAGCTGGGACGCAACGAACTGATGCGCCAGGCGGGAATTGTTTATTCGGATTTGAATATGCTGGGCCTCCATCTGCCGTTGACGCAGGTGTACTGCCGCTATCTGCTGCCGGCGACCTACGACGACCTGCTCACGGTGGAAACGAACTTCGATTACATCAAAAGGGCCAGCATCCGGTTCGGCTCCAAAATCTGGGACGAAAGCCGGCGGAAGCTTCACGCCGAAGGATACACCATCCACGCCTGCACGAATCACGAAGGTAAAATCCGCAGAATGCCGGCATTGATTACCGGGTTGATCGAGAAATATTCCATACGCAAAGGGGAGTAAAATGGCTGCCAAGTTATCCAAGAAAGAACTCAAAAGCCCGGACGCTTTTCAAACCACCTTTGAAAAAGCGGGCGAGTACATCCGGGAAAATAAGAGCCGTGTGATCATCGCCGGCACGGCCCTGGCCTGTGCCGTGGTGCTGGCCCTGGGCATTTATTTCTACTGGAGCTACTATTCCGGCGCCGCCCTGAAGCTATACGCCCGGGCCCAGGACAACATTCTGAAAAGCGGCGACAATCCGGAAACGGAAAAGGCCAACATCCCGATCTTCCGGGAACTGGCGGAACAGTATCCCCACAGCTGGAGCGGACGAATGGCCCATTATCATCTCGCCAACATCTATTACAACCAGGGAGATCTGGATCGGGCGATCGTTTCCTACGAAGCATTCATCGCCAAAACGGGTTCGGATAAAACAGGCGTCAAATTTCTGGCGCTGACGTCTCTGGGGTACGTTTATGAAGCCAAAAAAGATTTCCAGTCGGCCCTGAAATATTTTGAACAGGCACAGAAGGTTTACCATACCGGCTTCGAGATGATGAGCCTCCGCAATGTGGCGCGTGCTCACGAAGCCTTGAACGACAAAGCAAAAGCATTGGAGTATTACCAAAAGGCGCTGGAGAAAGCGAAGGATCCGGCAGCCCGGCTCTTTCTCCAAAAAAAAATAGCCGAACTGGGCTGAGTTCCCGGGGCGGCTTTCGGACCGCAGTCGATGATGGAGGCGCAAGCAGTTGAAAAGAGTATTGATGTCAGGAAATGAAGCCATTGCCCGCGGGGTTTACGAGGCGGGCGTGAGATTTGCGGCGGCCTACCCGGGCACGCCCAGCACCGAAATCATGGAGCAGTTCGCCCGCTATGACGGCGTTTACGCCGAATGGGCGCCCAATGAAAAAGTCGCGGTGGAAGTGGCCGTCGGCGCAGCGCTCGGCGGCGCCAGAGCCCTGGCGGTGATGAAGCACGTGGGCGTGAACGTGGCCGCCGACCCGATCTTTACCGTGAGTTACACCGGGATCGAGGGAGCGCTGGTGATCATCAGCGCCGATGACCCGTCCATGCACAGCTCGCAAAACGAGCAGGACAATCGCAACTACGCCAAGTTCGCCAAGATTCCCATGCTGGAGCCGGCCGATCCGCAGGAAGCGAAAGAATACGTTAAGCTGGCCTTCGCCATCAGCGAGCAGTTCGACACGCCGGTTTTTCTGCGCACGACCACGCGCGTTTCCCACTCCAAATCCGTGGTCACGCTCAGCGAAGTGCAGAATCCCGAAGACAAAACCACACTGGCGCATCATGCGGCGAAGTACGTCATGGTTCCCATCAATGCGCGCATCCGCCGCGTAGAAGTGGAAAAGCGCCAGAAAGCCCTGCAGAAGTTTGTGGAAACGTTTCCTGAAAATAAAATGGAAATCAACGATCCGGAGGTCGGCATCATTACCGCGGGCATGCCCTACAATTACGCCAAGGACATTTTCCCGAACTATTCCTATCTGAAGCTGGGCATGGTCTATCCGCTGCCCGTGAAAATGATCCGGCATTTCGCAGCGCAGGTCAAAAAAATTTACGTCGTGGAAGAGCTGGATCCCTATCTGGAAGAGCAGATCCGGGCCATGGGCATCGAAGTGACCGGCAAGGAGATTTTCCCCTACACGAATGAATTTGACCCCGGCGTGATCCGGAGCGCAATCCTTTCCGGCGGCGGGCGCTCCGCTTCACCCTATCCGGAAACCCTGGCCATGCGGCCGCCGAACCTCTGTCCCGGATGTCCTCACCGGGGATTGTTTTACGCGCTCAAAAAATCCAAAGCGTACGTCCACGGCGACATCGGCTGCTACACGCTTTCCTATTTGAAGCCCCTGGAAGGGCTGCATTCCTGCATCTGCATGGGCGCCAGCATCGGCATGGCCCACGGGATGAGCAAGGCCCTCATGGAAAAAGGGAAGGGGAAGGTGGTGGGCGTCATCGGCGATTCCACTTTTCTGCACTCCGGCATCGCCCCGCTGATGAACATGGCCTACAACAACAGCGACGCCCTGATCATCATTCTGGACAACAGCACCACGGCCATGACCGGCATGCAGGAGCATCCCGGCACGGGCTACACGCTGATGGGGAAGGAAACCAAAAAAGTCAATCTGAATGTTTTGATATCAGCCCTGGGGATTGAAAATATCCGGGTGATCGATCCGAACAACGTGAAGGAAGCCCGCATCGCGATTAAAGACGAACTGGCCAGCTCCGGCCCTTCGGTCATTATCGCCCAAAGCCCCTGCGTTCTGTTCAAAAGGGCGAATCAAAAGCCAAAGCCGCCGCTCAGGGTTGATGAAGACGCGTGCGAAGGCTGCCGGGCCTGTCTGGAGCTGAACTGTCCGCCGATTGCCTGGAAAAAAGGCGTCCCGAAGGATGGCTCGAAGCGAAAGGGAATCGCGGTGATCGATGAGACGCTGTGCAACGGGTGCGGACTTTGCGCCCAGGTCTGCCGGTTCAATGCGATCCGCTGAAAGAGGAAATAGGCTATGCAAGAAGACCGTGTAAGAAGCATTCTGTTTGCCGGAGTGGGCGGACAGGGTATCATCCGGGCCAGCGACATTCTCTGCGAGGTCATGATGGAGGCCGGATTCGATGTCAAGAAGAGTGAAGTTCACGGCATGGCGCAGCGCGGCGGCTGTGTCACCAGCCATGTTCGCTACGGCCGGAAGGTGTATTCGCCTCTGGCGGAGCCGGGGACCATTGAAACTCTGGTTTCTTTTGAGAAAATGGAAGCCCTGCGCTATCTGGAGTACCTAAGTCCGAATGCTTCCATCATTCTTAATACGGAGCAAATCTACCCCCCGGCCGTCAATACAGGAGATGAATCGTATCCTGATGATATTATTAATTTTTTAAAAAATCATTATCCTAAAGTAACGGCCGTTGACGCGCTTTTGCTTGCTCAGAAGGCGGGCAATCTGAAAACGGCCAACGTCGTCCTTCTGGGAGCTCTCTCCTCAATGATGGAGATTCCGCATTCGCTATGGGAAAGCGTCCTTCGGAAATCGTTTCCGCAAAAACTTGTAAAATTGAATCTTGAAGCTTTTCAAATGGGAATTCCTGCTTAAATTACCGCCATAAGAAAATAAGAAAAGGAAGTTTTTATGGCTGAAGATTATTATCAGGTACTGGGTGTTGATAAAAAGGCATCTCCGGAGGAGATCAAAAAAGCCTACCGGAAACTGGCCGTCAAGTGGCATCCGGACAAAAACCCCAACAACAAGGCGGCTGCCGAAGAGAAATTCAAAAAGATCAGTGAAGCCTACGCCGTTTTAAGCGATCCGGAAAAAAGGCAGAATTATGACAATTTCGGCTCCGCGGATCAGTTCCGCCAGCAATATTCACAAGAAGACATTTTCCGAGGCTTCGACCTCGACGAGATTCTGCGAAGTTTCGGATTCGGAGGACCCAGGGCAGGGGGGCGAACTACGTTTCGAACAGGAACGAGGCGCGGCGGATTTTCGGAATATGATGATCCGTTTGGCGGAATGTTCGGCGGCATGGGCGGTGCGGGCCACCGGTATGACGATATGCCGCAAAAAGGACAGGATGCTGAATATAATCTTTCAATATCATTAGAAGAATCAGTTTTAGGCGCAGACAAGAAGATCTCGCTTCAAATGGAAAAGGGAGCGGAAAACATCAATGTCAAAATACCTCCCGGAATAAGCTCCGGAAAAAAGCTCAGGCTTCCCGGAAAGGGACTGCCCGGATACAACAACGGTCCAAACGGGGATCTGTACCTGAACATCAATGTTTTGCCCCATCCGATCTTTTCCCGAGACGGAAATGATCTTTATATCGAGAAAACCATTAAATTCTCACAGGCGGCTCTCGGGACCACCATTGAAGTTCCGACGATCGACGGAAGCATGAAACGATTGAAGATCGCCCCCGGAACGCAAAATAATACCAAGATTCGGATGAAGGGTTTTGGCGTACCGCTACTGAAGGAATCCCGAAAAGGGGATCAGTTCGTCAAAATCAATATTGAGGTTCCGAAAAAACTGACCGAAAAGCAGGCTAGATTGATTGAACAGCTTGCAACGGACGGAATCTAATTTTGTCGAGAGGCACCGATACGTAAACTCGTTATGTCCTATAATGTATGTTATGTTAACATAAACGTTCCAAGTGTCTTGGTGATCAGGTCGTCTTCGTCCAATCTACTCTCCGCTTCCAAATTAACAATTTTTTTCTTTAAAATTATCCGTTTGCTTGTTTTTGAAAGAATCTCAATCAAAATGGACAGCTCCTACTGCTCCCAAGTCATTCCCCGTAATAATCACGACTCCTAGCACGCCCGGTATTTTTATTCCATAATTCAGAGCGTTCCGGATATCCTTGTTGGTTTTTACACGATTTCCGATGGAGGAAGCCGCCGCGTCCGCCAGTGTGGCAGATCGGGATAGAACACAAACCGCGTCGGCTTTCCCGAAGCTTAAAGACGGTCCGACCGTTGCAGATGATGTGCATATTCCCAAAGGTGTTTCTTCAGGTTTTACGAATAATTTGACTTTATAACTTAAAGCAGATTCTCCGGCAAATACTCCGACGGTCAACCTCTCATTGGATTTCAAAAAAATGTCCCCTCCGTTTTCAACAATGAAACTATCCGTGAAGCCAGCCAGATCTCTTCCCACAAATTCCGCGATGGCGCCGGCAACGGAGGCCATGGGCCCTACTCCGCAGACGGTTGATTGTTCGATCATCTCCCTGACGATCAAGGGTGCCAGGGGGTCCTGCGGAAAAGGAAGAAGCGTCGTGCAGAATTCCGGATTCCTGTGGATGTAGGATTCCAGGAAGTATCGATGTTGTCGAAGAGATTTTTCAGCAAGGTCAGCCAGGTTGGAGTCAGAACTTATCCAAAGGTCACTCTGGGCAATTTTTACACGATATGAAATAAGATTCTGTTGATTAATTAATGATCTATATGTTCTTTCCTCATATATCATATTAACAATAGACCGTACTCCCCTCACCCAATATCGCGTCCGCCTCCCGCTTTAGTTTTTCACAGATATCCAGTTTTGTGCGGTCCCCGAGGCGAACGATGGTTTCGCATTTCCCGTTTAACAGATGAATGTAACCTTCGTATTTTCCATCATATTTCCGAATTGTTTCGCAAAGTGCGGAAATTCCCTCCGGAGATATTTGGTCTGTTTTGACCATAAAACGAACCTGTTTATAGGGATTTTCCAGGGCCTTGGCCAGCGGGGTCACTTCAAGGGCGATGATTTTGTTCGATTCGTCTCCGACATCAACGATACCCTGGATGACAACCGGCTCGTCGGCATGGAGCAATTCAGAATATTTCCGGTAAACGTCCGCCCAGAAGATAATGCTGACGGATCCCTGCAGGTCTTCAAGAACGACGTTGCACATGACGTCTTTTTTCCGGGTCAGCCTTTCGGTAAGAGAGCTGACGATGCCCGCGATGGTGATGTTGTCTTTGTCCCTTTTGGTGCTCAGCGTCGCGGAATCGGTGTTGGCCACCAGGCTCAGCTTTCCGGCATAACCGTGCAGCGGGTGTCCCGAGATGTAAAAACCGACGGTGTCTTTTTCAATGGAGAGCAGTTCCTTGCGGTCCCATTCGGGCAGTTCGGGGATCGAAAAAGATCCGTCTCCGCCGGTTCCGTGTGCTTTGGCGGGGGAAAGCTGATCGAAGATGCTGGCCTGATTGCTCAGCAATTCCTTCTGCTTGCGCTGTGCCTCCTCCATGGCTGAGTCCAGGCATTCCATGAGTTGCCGGCGGGTATACCGCAGTGAATCAAAAGCTCCGCATTTGATCAAACTTTCCAGGACCCTTCGGTTGACTTTTCGCAGATCGACACGGCAAAGGAAATCCATGAAGGAGGTGAATTTTCCTTCTTTGCGAATGTCCATGACGGATTCAATCGCAGCTTCCCCGACATTCTTTACGGCGGCCAGGCCGAACCGAATGTTGCCGCCCGAAATACTGAAATCCTTTTGCGATTCATTGATATCCGGGGGAAGGATGTCGATGCCCATTTCTTTGCAATTGGACATGTGCTTGATGATCTTGTCCCGGTTGTCTTTCTCGCTGGTTAAAAGCGCGGCCATGAAGGCGACGGGATAATGGGCCTTCAGGTAGGCCGTCTGGTAGGTGATCATGGCATAGGCGGCGCTGTGCGATTTATTGAAGCCGTAAGCGGCAAACTTCTCCATCTGGTCCCAGATGTTTTTCGCCTTGTTTTCATTGATATTTTGCTTTCTCGCTCCTTCAAGAAAACGGGGCTTTTCCCTCTCCATGGCCGCAATTTGCTTTTTCCCCATCACTTTGCGCAGCGTATCGGCCTGGGACATCGAGTAGCCGCCGATGACGTTGGCGATCTGCATGACCTGTTCCTGGTATAGAATGATTCCGTAAGTTTCTTTCAGGATCGGTTCGAGCTGGGGAAGTTCGTAGGTAATCTGCTGCTTGCCGTGCTTGCGTGCGATAAAATCGGGAATCATCTGCATGGGCCCCGGCCGGTAGGCGGCAATCAGGGTGATGATGTCTTCGATGCGGTCCGGTTTGAAATTGACCAGCAGGTCTTTCATGCCGGCGCTTTCCAGTTGGAAAACACCATCGGTTTCCCCCTTGGCGAGCAGCCGGTAGGTTTCTTCATCATCGAGCGGAAGGTTGTTGACGTCGATTTCGACATCGTGGGAGGCTTTGATGAAATCCACGGCGTTTTTGATGACGGTCAGCGTTTTTAAGCCCAGAAAATCAAATTTGGTCAGGCCGACGGTTTCGATATCCTTCATCGAATACTGGGAAACCATATCGTCTTTGGGGGCAAAAAGCGGAACGCGCTCAACGAGCGGAGCGTCGGATATCACGACCCCGGCGGCGTGGACGGAAGAGTGACGGTTGAGGCCCTCCAGAACCAGCGAAAGCGAGAGCATTTTATCGATTTTTGGGTTTTTCTTGCGCTCTTCGGCAAAGCGGGGCTCCGTCTTGAAGGCTTCCGCAAGCGGGATGTTCAGCGGAAAGGCGGGCACCAGCTTGGCGATTCGGTCCACTTCGCCGTAGGGAATGTTCAGAGCCCTTCCCACGTCCCGGATTACGCCCTTGGCCATCATCTTGCCGAAGGTGCAGATTTGCGAGACCTTGTCCTTGCCGTACTTTTCCGTGACGTATTTGATGATTTCACCGCGTCGTTCCTGGCAGAAATCGATGTCGATGTCCGGCATGCTGATCCGGTCCGGATTGAGAAAACGTTCAAAAAACAATCCGTAGCGCAAAGGATCGATGTCGGTGATGCGAATGGCGTAGGCAACCAGCGACCCGGCGGCGGATCCACGGCCGGGACCTACCGGAACACCCGTGTGTTTGGCGTGCTTGATAAAATCGGAAACGATCAGAAAATATCCGGCAAACCCCATTTTCTTGATGATTTCCAGCTCTGAACGCAGGCGCCGGGTGTATTTCTCGCGAACCGTCGCCTCGTCTTCATTCGAATGCTTGAGGATAACCGGAAACAGTTTCTCCAGGCCTTCCGTCGCCTTTCGGTCCAGGTAATCCTCCAGCGTTTCCTCAGGGTTTTTGACCTCAAATTTCGGCAGATAGAATTTCCCGAACTCAAAAGTCAGGTTGCAGCGATCCGCGACGACCAGCGTATGGGTGATGGCTTCGGGCACTTCGGCAAAGAGCTCCTTCATTTCCTGCGGGGAGCGGACGTAAAACTGATTCGACGACATCGACATCCGGTCCTTGTCTTCGATCGTTTTCCCCGTTTGAATGCACAGAAGGACGTCGTGCGCTTCGGCATGTTCGGCGTTCAGGTAGTGGCAGTCATTTGTGGCAATGAGCGGAATGGAAAGTTCCCTGCCGAGCTCCATTAATCCCCGATTGGCGATCTTCTGCTCGGGAATGCCGTTTTCCATGAGTTCCAGGTAGAAATTGTCCTCGCCGAAGATTTCCAGAAGCTCGCGGGCCGCCCTGCGGGCTTCGTCCATGTGGCCCCGGACAATATGAGAGGCGATTTCCCCGTGAAGGCAGGCGCTGGACGCGATCAGTCCTTCGGAGAATTCTTTCAGCAGGGCCTTGTCCACGCGGGGCCGGTAGTAAAACCCCTCCAGATGGGCGGCGGAGGTCAGCTTCATCAGGTTTTTATAGCCCTGCAGGTTTTTGGCCCAGACGATCAGATGGCGCGCTGAATCCCCGGCGGACGGCGTTTTGTCCAGTCGGCTTCGGGGCGCGACATACAGTTCGCAGCCGATGATCGGCTTGATGCCGCAGGCGCAGGCCTGACGGTAGAAGTCGATCACACCGAACAGGTTGCCGTGGTCGGTGATGGCGATCGCCGGCATCTCGTATTCTTTGGCCTTTTTAAAGAGGTCTTCCAGACGGATCATGCCGTCGAGAAGGCTGTACTGCGTATGGACGTGGAGATGGACGAAATCCGCTTGCTTCATGTTTGACTAATCGATCCAGTAATTGGGCGCTTCCTTGGTGATGATCACGTCGTGGACGTGGCTTTCCCGGAGGCCGGCCGACGTGATGCGGACAAAACGCGATTTTTCGATCAGCTCCGGAATGGTCTTGCACCCGACGTAGCCCATGCCGGCTTTCAGTCCCCCGATCAGCTGAACGATGCTGGCGGAAAGCGTTCCTCGGAAAGGCACCCTGCCCTCGATTCCTTCCGGAACCGTCTTGGACGGCGCCTCGATGTCATCTTGATAATAGCGGTCGCGGCTTCCCATTTTCATGGCCTCCAGCGAACCCATGCCGCGATACACCTTGTAGCTGCGCCCCTGGAACAAAATCGTTTCACCGGGGCTCTCCTCGGTCCCGGCGAACAACCCGCCGATCATGACGGCGTTCGCGCCGCAGCCGAGCGCCTTGACGATGTCGCCGGAATACTTGATGCCGCCGTCGGCGATGACGGGAATGCCGAACCGGGAGGCGACTTTAAAGGTGTCGCGGATGGCGGACATCTGTGCCACGCCGACGCCCGCGACGATGCGGGTGGTGCAGATGGAGCCGGGGCCGACGCCCACTTTCACCGCGTCAACCCCTGCCTCGATGAGCGCCTGGGCGCCTTCGGCCGTGGCGATGTTTCCAGCGATCAGCTGGCAATGTGGAAAGTTCGCCTTGGTGGACCGGATGGCGTCGATCACGCCCGTCGAATGCCCGTGTGAGGTGTCGATGGCAATCACGTCGACGCCGGCCGCCAGAAGCGCCTCAATGCGCGGCTCCCGGTCGATGATGCCGACGGCCGCGCCGACCCGCAACCTTCCGAGCGAGTCCTTGCAGGCGTTGGGGTAGCGGCGGATTTTTTCAATGTCTTTGATGGTGATCAGGCCTTTCAGGCGGTTTTCGTCGTCCACGACCAGCAGCTTTTCTATACGGTGCTTGTGGAGCAGCTTTTTGGATTCCTCCAGCGTAATGCTGGACTTGACGGTGATGAGATGGTCCTTGGTCATCACATTGGAAACCGGCTGATCCAGGTCTTCTTCAAATCGCAAATCGCGGTTGGTCAGGATGCCGACCAGTTTTTCATTTTTAACGACGGGAACGCCGGAAATGGAATACTGGTGCATCAGGGCCAGCGCGTCTCTGACTTTACGGTCGGGTTCAATCGTAATCGGGTCGACCACCATGCCGCTTTCGGATTTTTTCACCCGGTCCACTTCGATGGCCTGGCGTTCGATGCTCATATTCCGGTGAATGATGCCGATGCCGCCTTCCTGAGCCATGCAGATGGCCGTGCGGGACTCCGTCACCGTGTCCATGGCCGCCGAGATGATGGGAATGTTGAGTCGAATATTCCTTGTCAGCCACGTGGACGTTTCCACATCGCGCGGCAGAATGCTGGAAGCCGCGGGCACCAGCAGCAGGTCGTCAAATGTCAGGGATTCTTTCACAACATCATCTAACATGGTCTCCTCCGTTTTCATGGGTTAAGGGATGCGCGCTTTCGATCGGATATTTCCGGCCGTTTACGACGATGCAAAACGTGCCGTCATCACCGTCGGGTTCAATGAACTCCGCCAGCTGATAGTAGCTTTTGCGGGTAAATCGGGCGGGGAACCGGTTTTCTTTTACACGGCAATACAGGACGTTGTCTTTGCCGACGGCCAGGGTTGCCTGATCCAGTCTCTCCCGGGTGTCGTCATTCAACTGGATTTCCAGCTCTTCGGAGCCGCACGCGCTTCGGGTTTTGAACACCGCCGTTACGACAAACGCCGTATCTTCAACTTCCAGGCCGCAGACTTCCCCGTTAAGTTCGATGAAATACCGGCCGTGGCCGTCCCGTTTCAGATGCTCAAAGAAAACGCACAAAATATCTTTGCGGAACATGTGCGCTCCGCGGTAATACCAGATCCCGTCCTTGTCTATCCGGATGTCGCCTCCGTTCATTTTCCATCCACTTTCCTGCTTTCGAGCAGAATCGTCACCGGTCCGTTGTTGGTGAGTTCGATTTTCATCATTTCCTGAAAAGCACCGGTGGCCAGTTTTACCGCCCGATTCCGGGCCTGACGGACAAAATAATCATACAGCGCTCTTGCTTTTTCCGGATCTTCCGCACGGCCGAACGACGGTCTGCGTCCTTTGGCGCAGTCGGCCAGCAGCGTAAACTGCGATACCACCATCAGTTCTCCTGAAATGTCGGCAAGCGAACGGTTCATTTTCCCCTGCTCATCCTCGAAAATGCGCAGATGCATCGTTTTTTCCAGAATGAAATCCGCTTCTTTCTCCGTATCTCCCTTCTCCACACCCAAAAACACCAACAGCCCCTGTTCCACGGCGGAAAATAGCTGAGAATGGATTCTGACGCAGGCTCGGTCGACTCTCTGAAGAACTGCTCGCATGAGGCATCCCATTTAAAAGTTCGCGCATGTTAGCAACAATTTTCCGAGTGTTCAAGCTCTTTCTGCCGTAAAATATTCTTAAGGAAATCCGATGGCTTGTCCATGCTTTTGTAATCCACGCTCAGGTGTGCTACAAGAAGCATCCATGAGCAAAAACCTTCTGCTGATCAACCCCTGGATTTATGATTTCGCAGCCTACGATTTCTGGATGAAACCGCTGGGCCTTCTGTATCTGGGCGGACTGCTTAGGGCCAATCGCCACCGGGTTTCCTATATCGATTGCCTGAATCCCTATTCGGAGCCCATGCGGAATAAAACCGGCAGGTCGCCGAAGCGTCATGCCTACGGGCACGGCCGCTTCTTCCGGCAAGCCATTGAAAAGCCGCCGGCCCTTGAAGCGATACCGCGCAGCTACTGCCGCTACGGAATGGATCCCGATCTCTTTCGCGCCCAGCTCAGGAGCTTCCCACAGACGGACATGGTGCTCGTCACGTCCATGATGACCTACTGGTACCCGGGCGTTTTCGACACCATAAAAATCGTCCGGGAAATGCTGCCGGGCGTTCCGGTGGTTCTGGGCGGAAAATATGCCTCTCTCTGCCATGATCATGCCCTGGCAAAATCCGGCGCGGACTACGTGATTTACGGACGGGGTGAAAAAAAGGTTCTGGAGCTTTTGAAAAATGTATTCGGCGAGGACATCCTCTTCGACCCGGATGAAAATGATCTCGACGCCCTGCCCTATCCCGTGTTCGATCTCGCCGGCCGCTTGGACCAGGTTCCCCTGATCACTTCTTTGGGGTGCCCCTACCGCTGCAGCTACTGCTCCTCCCATTTGTTTTATGGCCGATACCGGAAGCGAAACCCCGGCAAAGTCGCGGACGAGATCGAATACTGGCACCGTCATTTCGGCGTCCAGGATTTCAGCTTTTACGACGACGCGCTGCTCGTGGATCCCGAAAACATGATCGTTCCGCTGCTTCACGACCTTCGAAGACGAGGACTGTCCTGCCGGTTTCACTGCCCCAACGGTCTGCATGTCCGGGAAATCGACGCGTCGCTCGGCCGACTGCTCTTTGAATCCGGCTTTAAAACGATTCGTTTCGGCTTTGAAACGGCCAATTTCGAGGAGCAGCAGGAAACGGGGGGAAAGGTGCGAAATGATGACCTGCGCCGTGCGGTCGCGCATCTGAAAGAAGCAGGGTACAAAACACGGGACATCGGCGTTTATCTGTTGTGCGGCCTGCCGGACCAGAAAGCCAGGGATGTGGAAGAGAGCATCGATTTTGTCGTCCGTTGCGGTGCGAGGCCGGTACTGGCCGAATATTCGCCGATCCCCGGAACTCCCATGTGGCCTCAGGCCGTGGCCGCTTCCGTATTTGACATTCAGCGGGAACCTCTATATCATAACAACACGCTGTTGTGCTGCCGTAATCATGATTTCAGTGAAGAGGCTTACCGCAGGATGAAAACACGTATTCAGGCGCTGTCGAAAGAAAACGGTTTTGTGAATGGAACTTCTGATTCGGATTAAGAATATCGTCGTCTTTTTGCTGTCGGGATTTTTTCTGTTGTTCGGTGTTCTTCTTCTGAAGAGTTCCTTTCAGCTCGGCAACCCCCTGGAATTCGTGATGACGCTGTTTGCGGCCTCTTTCATGATTTTATTTTGCATCGCCGGCATTCTCTATGCCTATTTCCGTCTCTTTCCGGGAAAACCGGCCCACGAGGAAACCCATGAGGAAGAATAAGTTCTGGATTGCTCTCGGACTGCTGATCCTGCTTTGCCAGGCTGCGCCTGCGCGGGCGGTGGACCTGGAGAAGAAAATTCTGAAGGCCAGGCTGCCCAACGGCCTGACCGTTCTGATGATGGAGCGCAAATTCAGCCCGACGGTTTCTCTCTACATCCGTTACCGGGTGGGCGCCGTGGATGAAGCTCCGGGGCAGAGCGGAGCGGCCCATTTCCTGGAGCACATGATGTTCAAGGGAACGACGACCATCGGCGCGAAAAACTATCCCGCGGAAAAAAAGCTGCTTTCGAGCATCGAAAAAACCGGACAGGCGCTGGACCGCGAGCGTAAAAAGAAGGGTTCGGCCGATGCCCGGAGGATCCGGCGGCTGGAGACGCGGATGAAGAGGCTGCAGGAAAAGCACCTCCGGTCTTTCATTCCCAACGAAATTGACCGCCTCTACACGGAAAACGGCGGATCCGGGATGAACGCGGCAACCGGTCAGGACATGACCACCTACTACATCAACCTTCCCGCCAACAAAATCGAACTCTGGGCGCGCATTGAATCCGACCGGCTCCTGCATCCCGTTTTCCGCCAGTTTTACACGGAGCGGGACGTCATTCTGGAGGAAAGAAGGCAGCGTGTGGAGGCCAGCCCCGACGGCAAACTCTTTGAAGCCTTTATGGGACGGGCCTACGCGACTCATCCCTACGGCATTCCCATCATCGGATTGCCCGGGGATCTGGCGTACCTGAGTCCGGCCGCGATCCGCGGCATCCACCGGAAATATCTGTCGCCGCAGCGGATCGTCATTGCCGTTGTCGGGGACATCGATCCTGCCAAAACGTTGGACATGATTCGCCGGTATTTCGGACGGATTCCGAATGCCGGCTCGCCCTCCCTCACGATTTCGGCCGAACCGGAGCAAAGCGCGGAGCGCAGAGTGGAGGTTTTATTCGATGCCAATCCGTCTCTGATTGTCGGCTACCACAAGCCGGCGCCGCCCGCCCAGGAAGATTACGTCTTCGAAGTCCTGGAGGCGATTTTAAGCAGGGGCCGAACCAGCCGTCTCTATGACCGACTGGTGATTCAGCGACAGATTGCCCAAAGCGTCAGCGCGATGAACGGCGTGCCCGCTGCGAGATATCCCAACCTTTTCGCCATCTTTGCGCGGCCGCGCCACCCCCATACAAACGATGAATTGCAGGCGGCCATCCTTGAGGAGATCGAGACCATCAAGACCCATTCCGTGACGGAAGAGGAACTGGCCCGGGCGAAAAACCAGCTGAAGATGGACTATATCAAAAGCCTCGATTCCAACTCCGACCTGGCCTCCATTCTTTCCTACACCGAACTGCTTCTGGGGGATTACCGGCACTTTTCCGATTACCTCCCCCGGATTCAAAAGGTGACGTCCGGTGATGTTCAGGCGGCGGTCATGCGGTATCTGACGGCGGAAAACAGAACCGTTGCGGTTTTAAACCGGAAGCCCGCTCCCGGGAAAGGAGGAGCTCCATGAACAAAGCTCTTTCCCCGGCGATTGGACTGCTGCTTGCGATGATTTTTTTTGTTGCTCCGACGATTTCCTCCGCGAAGTCTCCCTGGATTTCTCCGGATCAAATCCAGTACCCCCCACTGCAATTCCGAATGCCCGAGGCCGAGCGGATTACGCTGAAAGACGGTATGGTTTTGTACCATCTGCAGGACGGCGCACTGCCTCTCGTTTCCCTGGCCGTGCTGGTGCGGACGGGGACTTTGTACGATCCCGCAGGCAAGGAAGGGCTGGCGGAGCTCACCGCCTTTCTCCTGCGCACGGGGGGAACGGCAAAACACCCGAGCGGTGAAATGGACCGGCGCCTGGATTTCCTGGCCGCTTCTCCATCCATTTCCATGTCGCTCGATTCCGCCTCCGTTCACTTCACTTTTTTGAAAAGCGACCTGGACGAATGCCTCGATCTTCTCTCCGAAATGCTTCTGGAACCTGCCTTTGAAGAAAAAAAGATTCAAGAGGCGCTGGCGTTAAAAAAAGAGGAACTGAGGCGCACGGCGGACAACCCGCAGACACTGGCCTTTCGCGAATTCAACCGCCTTCTCTATCCCGGTGATCCGCGGGGACGCTACGCGACCATCGCCTCACTGAACAACCTATCCCGAGAGGATCTGGCAGCCTTTCACCGCCAATACTTTTCGCCGGCCAATATGATGCTGGCGGTGTCCGGCGACATCACGCGGGAAGAAGCCGTGAAGAAACTCGAAAAAGTATTCGGCCATGCGAAGATCCCCCCGCGCGTTCAGGCTGTTCCGGAGGCTCCCCGACAGGGAGGCCGGGGCATTTTTCTCATCCGCAAGCCCTTGCCGCAATCTACGGTGGTCACCGGCGAACTGACGATCAGCAAGAATCACCCCGATTTTTACGCTTTCGAGGTTCTGGATTTCATCATCGGCAGCGGCGGTTTTTCTTCCCGGATTTTCAGCGCTGTCCGCAATCAGGAAGGTCTGGCCTACAGCGCCGGAAGTTTTTACCGCGCCCGTTCCAACTACGGCGTTTTCGGGACGTACGCCTTTACGAAAACGGCTTCCACTTTGCGAGCCGTCTCTCTGCTCGACGCTATCGTGAAAGATGCAGCGTCCGGGTCCATCACCCGGGCCGAACTGGACCGGGCGAAACGATCCATCGTGAACAGCTTCATCTTCTCTTTTGAACAGCCCGGGCAGATTGCCTCCCAGCAAATGACGGTCGAATACGAGAAGCTGCCCAAGGATTACCTGGCGACCTACCGGGAAAAAATAGAAGCGGTGACGCTTGAAGACCTTCGCCGCGTTGCAGCGGCCTTTCTCAATGAAAACAGAAGGCTCACGCTGATCCTCGGCGACGCGGACCGGTTCGGCGCCTGGCCGGAAAACCGGCCGAAGCCCGAGCAGATCGATCCGCAGTACTGATTCGAGGTTTGATGATGATTGACGAAGCCCTTTTTGAAAAAATCGTGAGCAGAATCGAAAGCTACCGACAGGAAATGATCGATCTGCAGAAGGCGCTGACGGCCGTCCCGGCCGTCGGTCCGGCAAACGGCGGAGTGGGTGAAATGCCCAAAGCCCGGACCCTGAAGAAGCGTCTGGCCGATCTGGGTTTTTCGGTTTTCCGGGATTTTGACGCGCCGGACCCTTCGGTTCCGGACGGACGCCGCCCGAACTTTCTGGTCTCTCTTCCGGGCAAGGATGATTCCCGCCGTATCTGGATCATCACCCATCTGGACATCGTCCCTCCGGGCGAGCCGGGTCTCTGGAGCGCCGATCCCTACCAAGCCTACGTAAAGGACGATTGCGTATACGGCCGCGGAACGGAAGACAATCAGCAGGACATGGTAGCCTCCATTTTTGCCGCCAGGGCTCTTCTGGAAGAGGGCATCGTGCCCTCCTCCACGGTCAATCTGCTGTTTGTGTCCGACGAGGAAACGTCCAGCGAAAAAGGCCTTCAGCATCTTCTCTCCCTGCCGCAAAAGCTTTTCAGGCCGGAGGATTGGATTGTGGCGCCTGACTCAGGCAATGCCGACGGTTCCCTGATTGAAGTCGCCGAAAAGGGCATTCTCTGGCTGGGCTTTAAAACCACCGGAAAACAGTGCCACGGCAGCAAACCTCAACTCGGCATCAACGCTTTTGCCGCCGCCTCCCGTCTCGTCGTTGAACTCGCGAGGCTGCGCGAAATTTTCGACGCCGCGGATCCGCTTTTTGATCCTCCCGTCAGCACCTTCGAACCCACGAAAAAAGAAGCCAACGTCGGCAATATCAACACGATTCCGGGTGAAGACGTCTTCTATATGGATTGCCGGATTCTGCCCCGGTACAGCCTCGACGACGTACTTTTCGAAATTGCAAACATCAATCGAAAAATGGAAAAGCAACATGGCGTAACGATCGAAGTATCCATTCATCAGCGCGTTGACCCCGCGCCTTTGACGCCTCCCGATTCGCCCGTTGTCCTCGCCCTGCAAAAGGCCGTGGGCCGCGTTTACCGCGTAAGGGCCTTTGCCGGAGGTGTCGGCGCGGGAACCGTCGCCGCGTATCTGAGGAAACAGGGTCTGCCGGCGGCAGTCTGGTCAAAAACCAACATGAGGGCGCATCAGCCGGACGAATGCTGCCCCATCGACAACCTGACGGGCAACGCCAAGGTCTTCGCGCACCTGTTTTTGCAGGCGTAAATTGTATTGCAATAGCGGTATCTTAATGATAGAAACCCACCTCACGAAAAAAGGGCCATTGGCATTCCTCAATCCCGGGAATTCGGTTCGGCCATGGCGGAGATCAATCTTTTAGAGGCTGATTTTTTTGATAAAATCAACGAAAAGCGCGCCGGCGGAGAAGGTTTCCTTTGCGGATTCGAATCTGCTTCGGAATCTGTGCGGCGAACACGACCGGCATCTGAAACTCCTCGAAAAGCTTGAACCCGTCAAAATAAAGCCCTGGGGAAACACGCTTTCGATTTCCGGTGAAGAGAAGGCCGTCGCAATCGCTTCCGGCGTCATTCGGCAGCTATACGACCTGATGCTTAAAGGGTTGCACGTCGAACTCTCGGATTTTGACTACGCCCACCGGATTCTCTCGGAAAACATCCATTTTGATCTGTCCCATGTTTTTCTGGACACGGTTTTCATCTCCTCCAAAAAGCGCGTCATCGCGCCGAAAAGTATCGCCCAGCGACAGTATATCGACGCCATGAGAAGCGCCGACATGGTGCTGGCCATCGGGCCGGCCGGCACGGGAAAAACATACCTGGCCATGGCGATGGCCGTTTCCTGCCTTCTGGAAAGAAAAGTCCAGCGGATCATTCTGACCCGTCCCGCCGTAGAGGCGGGCGAACGGCTGGGTTTTTTACCGGGAGATCTGGCCGAGAAAGTGAACCCTTACCTCCGTCCTCTGTATGACGCGCTTTACGACATGGTGGACATGGAAAAAGCGGGAGCCCTGATCGGCAAGGGCCTCATCGAGGTTGCGCCGCTCGCGTTCATGCGCGGCCGGACGCTGAACGATTCTTTCATCATTCTGGATGAAGCCCAGAACACCACATCGGAGCAGATGAAAATGTTTCTGACGCGCCTGGGGTTTCGTTCCAAAGCGGTCGTCACCGGCGACATCACCCAGATTGATCTGCCGACGGAAAGATCCTCCGGCCTGGTCGAGGCCGCGTCCGTTCTCCGTAAAATACCGACCGTCCGCATCGTTCATTTTTCACAGGTTGACGTGGTCCGCCATCCTCTGGTGGCCGATGTGATTTCCGCATACGCTTCCTGGGAAAACGAAAACAAGAACAAAAAAAATTAAAAAGTGGCCATGAACAATTTCCTGGATTCGACATCGGAAAAGATCCTGTCCGTTTTTCGGAAATGGAGGGAAAATTATCCCCTCTCCTTTTCCTTCCTGAACAATGTCATCTTTCAGCGATGGGCGATTGCCGTCCTTTTGAGCGCAGGACTGACGGTGCTTCTCGCGCCGCAGTTCTACCTTTCCAAGCCGTTATACCGCCACGGCATGATTGTTCAGGACAACATCAAGGCCGACCGTGACTTCCTGGTGGAGGACGTCCAATCCACAAGGCAAAAGCAAATCGAAGCCGCGGCCGCCGTTCGCCCGGTGTATGATTTTGACCCGGAAGCCGCCATGACGATTCGGGCGAAAATCAAACAATCCTTCGCCCTTGCGGCAAGTCAGTCCGAAAGACCCCAGGGAAAAGCCCTTTTGGAGAAATCTCTGGGCATCCGGCTGACGGAGGATGAATACACCTTCCTGAAGGCCAACGCCTTTTCCGAGGAGCTTCTGCAGAGATTCTCCCGAATCCTATCCGCCTTCTACGACAAGACATTCGTCACGGGCGGCCCCTTCCGGAATCAGGATCATGAAAAAGGAATTACCATCGTCAATGCCCTGTCCCGGCAGGAGGAAAACACCAAGGAATTGTCTTCCATTCTGAACCTGAAAGACATCGGCCCGGTGCTCCTGCGCAGAGTCCACGCCTCGATCCGGAACGACCAGCCCAACGCCAGACTTGTGACGTTTTCGTTCCTGAAAAAGCTGATCGTGCCCAATCTGACCTATAATCCGGAAGCGACCGCCCGCAAAATTGACGCCGCGAAACAGACCGTCAAGCCGGTGTACTTTCAGGTGCAGAAAAACGAGATGATTGTCCGCGAAGGGGACAAAATCGGCTACCTGGAACTGGCCAAGCTGGAGGCCTACCATAAGACCGCCGCGGACAACAACATCTCCAATCTCGCGGTCATCGCCGGCATCTTCTGCCTCGTGCTGTTTTTGACCCTGCTTTTGTATTTCTGGCGAACCCGGAACTGGCTCAAAACATCGCCCCGCTCCAACGTGGATTTCCTGGTTTTCGCCATCGTCGCCCTGCTGCAAATCTTTGTCGTCAAAGCGGGCATTTTTATTTCCGTTGCCGTCAACCGGGCTTTCCCTTCCCTCCCGGTGGACGCGTGCTATTTCGCGATTCCCTTCGCCATGGGGGCCATGATTATCGCCGTACTGGTGAACCGGAACGTGGCGATGATCATGAGTGTTTTATCCTCATTTCTGATCAGCCTGCTCTTTGAAGAAAAGATTATTTTTCCGCTGTTTTCTTTTCTGGGATCCGTTGCCGCCTCCTATCATATCGTCAACAGCCGTCAGCGCTCCACCTTTTTAAAGGTCGGCATCTTTTTGGGCGTCATCAATATTACCGCCATCCTCAGCTTGAATCTGCTGACCGGCCGACTGCTGGAGGATTTGTTGCTTCGTCTGGCCATGGGGCTTTTCGGCGGCATCATCACGGGAATTCTGGTGGCCGGATTGACCCCCGTTTTTGAAAGCCTCTTCGGCTTTATCACCTACATTAAGCTTCTGGAGCTGGCCAATCTCAATCAGCCGCTTTTTCAAAAAATGATCATTGAAGCCCCCGGCACCTATCATCACAGCATCATTGTCGCCTCCCTGGTGGAATCGGCGGCCGAGGCCATCGGAGCCAACGCGCTTCTGGCCAAGGTCAGCGCTTACTACCACGACATCGGAAAACTGGCCAAACCGCACTACTACATTGAAAATCAAACCGGCTATGACAATCGCCACGACAAGCTTTCTCCGAAAATGAGCGCCCTGATCATTATTTCCCACGTCAAAGAAGGCTGCGAGCTGGCCCTGCAGGCCAAGCTGGGCAAGCCGATTATCGACATCATCCGGCAGCACCACGGCACCAGCCTGATCAGCTATTTCTTCGACAAAGCCAAAAAGGACAAGGACGAGTCCATCCGCTCGCTGACGGAAAGCGACTTCCGTTATCCCGGCCCCAAGCCGCAGACCAAGGAAGCGGGGCTCGTTATGCTGGGCGACGTAATTGAAGCCTCTTCGCGGACCCTTTCCAACCCGACGCCCGCCCGAATCCGTTCGCTGGTGAGGGAAAGAATCGCGCGCATTTACACGGACGGACAGCTCGATGAGTGCGAGCTGACGCTTCGAAACCTGAACACCATCGCGGAAACCTTCACGCGGATTTTAACCGGCATTTTCCATCATCGCGTCGAATATCCGGAAGCGCCCCCGAAGCCGAAGGAAACGAACGGCAAGAGAGAATCCCATGAAAATCCGAATCGCAAACCGGCAGAAACGGCTGAAAATCGATAGCCGCCGGATCCGTGCAAAGGTGAGCCGGATCCTTCGCTGGATCGACTGCGCGGATAAGGAAATCAGCATCACGCTGGTGGACGATGAGGCCATCCGCCTTCTCAACCGGCAGTATCTGCATCGGGACAAACCGACCAATGTCTTGTCTTTTTCCTTACAGGAGGGCGAGTGCGGCCATGTGAATCCCGACCTGCTGGGAGATATCGTAATTTCCGCGGACACGGCGCTTCGCGACGCACAGCGGGGGCAATGGAGCCTGGAGGAGGAAATTCTCTTTCTGATCATTCACGGCCTGCTGCACCTGACCGGCTACGATCATGTCCGGACGTCCCGGGCCGACGCCCTGAAAATGAAAAAAAGAGAAAAAGAGCTTTTCGGAAGGCTGGCGCTTACAGGAACCCGGGCCCGGCGATGATCATCCCTGATCGGGAATCTTCAGCGTCATGCCATATTTGATCGTATTCGTTTTCAGGCGGTTCACCTGCCGGAGTTTGTCGACGGGGACATTGTAACGAGTGGCGATACGAAACAGCGTGTCGCCTTTCCGGACCTTATAGCTTTTCATGGATCCGGACGACGGGGAGCTCTTTTCAACGGAGGTTTTTTGTCGTACGGTTGCCGTTTCCGCGGTTTGAATCGGGATTCGGACATATCGGGTCTGTTGGATCAGCCGCTTGTTCCGGTTGATCCGGTTGCAGCTGTAGATCGCCTGCCGGGAAACCCTGTATCGCTTGGCAATGGAGGCCACGGTTTCACCGGGCTGGACTCGGTGCCGAATGTATCGGCTGGCGCCCCCATTTTTGCTTTTGCCCGCATAACCGTTGCCGGGCTTTTCCGCGGCCGGAATATCGTTGTACACCATCTGAAATTTCTGAAGGAAACCTTCGGGGACCTTGAAATCGTATTCGCGGTCCGGCGTAATTTTGTACCGAAGCTCCGCGTTGAGCACGTTTATGTAATCCTCGGACACTTCCATTTTGGAGGCGACTTCGGACAGTTTCATCATTTTATTGACCTTGACCGTTTCATAATTCATCAGCGTGTCCATCGTGGTCTGCAATTCAAACCCGTATTTTCGCGGATTCCGAACGATATGAAGGGTCGCGAGAAAACGGGGGACGTAGCGCGCCGTTTCGTGAGGCAACTGGGAATACAGGTCCCAGAAACGATCGAAGTAGTTGATGTGCTGTCGGGAGATGACGCGCAGCACCCTGCCCTCGCCGCAGTTATATGCGGCCAGCACGGTGAGCCAATCGCCGAACATCGCGTGCAGCTCCTTTAAATAGGCAATGGCCGCCTGCGTGGATTTCAGGACATCCATGCGTTCATCCACCCATTCATCGCGGGTCAGGCCGTATTTATAGCCTGTAGACGGGATAAACTGCCACAGGCCCAGCGCTCTCGCGGGGGAATACGCGCCGACCTTGAATCCGCTTTCCACCAGCGGCAGCCAGAAGAGCTCCTCGGGGATGCCCGCTTTCTTAAGTTCGGAAACGATGAGCTCCCGGTACAGGCCGGAACGCATGTAGGAAGCCGTAAAGAATTCCCTTTCCGGGCCCTGGAAAGAGCGAATTTCCTTTTCCACGTCCGGATTCATGATGAGTTGAATCTCACTGGCCTTTCCGTTGGTGGGACCCCGTTTGGACGAGTAGACCGCCATGATGCGCTGGGAAATGAGGAGGCGCAGGTCGTCCTTCTGACGGGCGATCTCGACGTCGCCGTTCGTGTCCAAAAGCAGTGCGTAGGCTTTATCCAGCTCATTGAGCGTATTTTCGATATCGCCCTTCTTCCAGTAATCGTCCGCCACTTCCAGAATATCCAGCGCGTTTTCCATCAATGCCTGCTCTTCTTCAACATCCGCCGGTTCGTCTTTATCCGCCTGGCTTTGGTTCTCCTTGGCGGGTGGATGGACGGGAACACCCGTCTGGGATGCCTGTGTTGAAACGGCATGGGAATCCTGAAACAACTGGAACTGAGCGTCGGCCTTGTCCGCAAACGCGAAGGGAAGGCACGTCATCATGAGAAGGAAAGTCCATAAACCGCGGGACAAAGAAAATTTTTTATCATTCAGCATGCACCAGTCTCTCCCCTTGTATTTGGATGCCGGGCCGTTGGATTCGGCGCCGCGGATTTTGCGCGAGCTTTATAACACATTTCAACCATATCCCCAAATAATATCGACAATCGCAAATATTATCCCTTGTTTACCGGCGGCGTATTTCCGTCGGAGACTTTGCGATCCGAAGCCATCATCAGATAGGCCTGAATCAAATCATCGATGTCCCCGTCCAGCACTTTCTGGGCGTTGCCGATTTCCAGATTGGTGCGGTGGTCCTTGACCATCTTGTAGGGGTGCAGGACATAGGAGCGGATCTGGCTTCCCCAGGCAATGTCTTTTTTCTGCCGGTTCTCTTCATCGAGCTTTTCATTTTTCTGCTGAAGCTCCCTTTCGTAGAGCCGGGATTTCAGGTATTTCATAGCCATGGATTTATTCTTGTGCTGCGATCGTTCGTTCTGGCACTGGACGACAATGCCGGTCGGCAGATGGGTGATCCGAACGGCGGAATCCGTTTTATTGACGTGTTGCCCTCCCTTGCCGCCGGAACGGAAGGTGTCGATGCGCAGATCATCCTCCCGGATGTCGATCCGGATTTCGTCGTCGATTTCCGGATAAACAAACACGGACGCGAAGGACGTGTGGCGCCTGGCGCCCGCGTCAAAGGGCGAAATGCGCACCAGACGGTGGATCCCGATCTCCGCCTTGGCATATCCGTAGGCGTATTCGCCCTCCACCGTAAACGAAACGCTTTTCACGCCCGCTTCGTCTCCCGGCAGACAGTCAAGGACGGCGGTTTTGAAATTTCTTTTCTCGGCCCACCGCAGATACATGCGCAGCAGCATTTCCACCCAGTCCTGCGCTTCCGTGCCCCCTGCGCCCGCATGGATGGACATGATCGCATTCATCGGATCCTGTTCGCTGGAAAGCATCATTTTGAGTTCTTCTTCCCTGACCTCGCCCGAAAGGATCTGCAACTCGGCTTCCAGGTCCGGCAACAGCCCCTCGTCGTTTTCTTCAGAGGCCATCCGCCAGAGGTTTTCCTTCTCCCGGATGCGCCCGCTGAATCTTTTCCATTTTTCCAGGGATTCGGAGAGCTTGGTTTTTTTCCGCAGGATGGACTTGGCTTTCTCGGGGTCGTCCCAGAAATCCTTTTTGGCACACAAGATATCCAGGTCCTTGACCTGCAATTCCAGTTCGCCTACGTCAAAGACATTCTCCGATCGAGGCAATTCTTTTTTTCAGATCCAGAATGGTTTCCTGAAGGCTATCGACGGACATTTTTCCCCCTCCTTGTTAAGCGCCACGCCCCGGAAGCGGCGAGCCCGGCAAAGCAGACCCACACCAGCCAATCTCCCCAGGCGGCATAAACCGTCGGCGTTTGGATCAACGGCATTCTGCCGGCGATTTGATTTCTTTCGAACAATCCCGTCCGAGCCAGAATCCGGCCGGTCGGGTCCACCATCGCGGAAATGCCCGTATTGGCCGCCCGAACCAGGCAGAGCCTGGTCTCCACGGCCCGAAAAACGGACATGGAAAGATGCTGATAGGGAGCGGACGTCCGTCCAAACCAGGCATCGTTCGTGATATTCACCAGAAGATCAGCCCCGGCGTTTTTATACCGGCGGGCCGCTTCGGGCAGGATGCCCTCGTAGCAGATCATCACGCCGATTTTTCGTCCGTCCATGGACAGCGGGGTATAACCCTTCCCCGAGGTAAAATCGCCGATGCCGGACGCCAGGCTGCCGACAAAGGGAAACAGCTTTCTGAGCGGAACGTATTCCCCGTAGGGCACCAGATGCACTTTGTCATACTTTTCCTGTCTATCGCCCCCGGGGGAAAGCAGATAGGCGCTGTTGTAATACCTGGTTTCTGCGCGATCGCCGGCATAGCTCACCGATCCGAAAAGGAGCCAGCTTTTCGTTCGGGAGGGCAACCGCCTGACCCGGCCCTGCAGATCGCCCGGCTCCTGAAAGTTGAAAGGCACGGCGGTTTCGGGCCAGACCACCAGGCCACCGGGAACCTTCGTGCCGCGAAGCGACAACTCTTCGTAAATGCGAATCGTTTCGGCTTGAAAATTTTCGTTCCATTTGACGGATTGATCGATGTTGCCCTGAATCAGGGAAACGTCCATGCCCTCTGCAAGATTCACGCTGTTCCGGATCTGCCGAATGCGCATCGCGCCGTAGGCATAAACCCCGGACCACAGCAGAAACACGGCCATTGCGAGCGCAATCGCCTTTTTGGACCTCTGGGTGAGGAGGTTGAAAAGGGTGATGTTTAAAAGGACGATCAGAAAGGACAGGCCGTGCACACCCGTGATATCGGCCACCTGAATGAACCAGATATTGGAAAACTGGGAATATCCCAGATTCTCCCAGGGGAAGCCCGTGAACAGGCAGGACTTCAAATACTCCAGGCAAACCCACAGGACCGGCGCGGCCAGAACCAGGGGAACCCTGCCCCGAAAGTAAACCATCCCCGCGGCAAACAGGGCGAAATAAACGCTTAAATAGCCGGCCAGGAGGAGCGTGAGGATCACACCCAGATAAAAAGGGAGATAACCGTAGGTCACCACGACATGCGCAATCCAATACAGAAGACCGACATGGGCCGTGATGCCCGCCACCCATCCCAGAACGAGAGCCTTCGAGAGCGATGAAACATGGTTCAGGGCGATCAGCAAGGGAACCAGTGCAATCCAGGCGATGATGCCGACGCCGAATTTGGGAAAGGACAAAAAATACAGCAGGCCGCACAACAGCGCGAAAAAAAGACTGCTGCTTTGCGGCATCCCGCCGGGCTCATTCCGGTTGATGATTTTTTCGTTGATCTTCATGGATTGATTTCGGTTTTCCTGATTTTCACCCGCTTGATGCTTCGCTCGTCCGCGCTTTCGATGGTGATGTCCATTCCCTCGATTTGAAAGCTTTCACCCTGGTGGGGAATTCTGCGAATCGCGTATAAAATCAGACCGCCGATCGTTTCGTATCGGCCGCGGTCCAGCTGCATCGCCAGCAGCTCCTCGATTTTTTCGATTTCCGTGCGCCCGTCCGCGACGATGGAACCGTCGGCCATCCGGATCATGTCGTCGGAATCGGCATGCTCTTCATGTTCATCCCGAATGTCGCCGACAATTTCCTCCAGCAGATCTTCCAGTGTAACCAGACCGGCGGTTCCGCCGTATTCATCGATGACGATGGCGATGTGCTTGTTGTTGTTTTTCAGTTCGTAAAACAAGAGGTGTGCGTTTTTTGTCTCCGGAATATAGTAGGGGCGCGTCAGATGGGACAGGATTTCGGCGGCGCTCATCTGCGGCGACCAGGTTTTCATCAGGTCTTTGACATTCAGGATTCCGATAATATTGTCCACGGAGCCGCGATGGACGGGAATCCGCGTATAATGCGCCTCGACTATTTCCCTCATCATCTCTTGGGGCTCGTCTTCCGCGCTGATCGACACGATATCCGTCCGGGGAATCATGATCTCGCGGACCAGGGTGGACGAAAAATTAAGGACATTCTCGATCATTTTTCGGGAAGCGTCATCCAGAACACCGCTTTTGCGCGCTTGGTCCAGAACGGACAACAACTCCCGGCGAACCTTTTCGGGGCTGTTCCAGGACAAAAGATCCAAAATCTTTTTCACCATATGTTTGCCGTTCCCCTGTGCGCGATCCGTGCGGTTTTTCCTTGCGCAATAAACCATGCAACATCCATTCTGTCAATCATCCTTGTGGGGAAGCGCTTCGCGGCCGTACCGGCAAAGAAGAGCTTCTGAATGAAGAACAGTCCCGACATCATCCCCTTGTTCGTCAGGCCAGCGCTTTGCCTTCGGCTTCCTCCAGATTCGCAGTCTCCCGCGAAACCCTTGCCGTTCGACTGACTCTTCCCCTTGCCGGGTGAGTCGTGGACTTGCACCACCAAGTCTGTGCGCCCTGCCGGGCGCACCAAAAAAAAGGGAATCGCTTGAAAAAGCCGATTCCCTTTCAGATTTTCTGGCGGGGCCGATGGGACTTGAACCCACGCCCTCCGGCGTGACAGGCCG
>ERZ795052.407-NODE-407-length-65941-cov-5.883572_pt1 | contig 65941 bp, 60 predicted proteins | sample MGYA00375136_ERZ795052 | MGnify/ENA primary metagenome ERZ795052 (study PRJEB30181, sample SAMN05720156) | activated sludge metagenome | isolation source: Anaerobic digester | place: Japan | collected 2015-05-26 ...
CACCGTCCACTGCGCGGTAGGAGTGCGTTGGTTGCCGAGTTCAAGGGGAAAGCGGTATTGACGCTCCGCGCTGGAAAAGTGGGAGCTGGTCGAACATGTTATTGTCTTCATCTGCTCCGTAGCGATTAAAAGCGAGGCAAGCCCCAAAGCTTCGCCGAAAGTCGAGCAAGCGCCGTATATTCCAAGATAAATGGAATCAATATCCTTAGCGGCGAAGTTGGTGGCGATGATTTGGTTGAGTAAGTCGCCGCCCATAACGGCGTCGATTTGATTTTCGTTGAGCCCCGAGGAGTAGATGGCGCGAAGTATAGTCTCGCGATGCATCTTTATCTCGCATTTTTCAAAGGATTTTTCGCCCCAAAGGTCGTTATTCAGCACCAGTCCGAAGTATTTGCCGAAGGAGCCCTCACCCTCCTTTGGGCCGACTATCGAAAAATTCCCCACTATATAAACGGGCTTGTCGATTAAATATGTTTGCTTGCCTATTTTCATTTGAGCCTCACAAAAACAGTCCGATTATGCCTGCAATCACCGACAGCGCCACGCCGAAGACGATTATCGGGCCGGCGACGGTGAACATCTTGGCGCATATTCCGAACACTATTCCTTCGCGGTTGAACTCCATGGCGGGCGAAACGATGGAATTTGCAAAGCCCGTAATAGGAATAATCGAGCCGGCGCCCGCAATCCGTCCCAAGCGGTCATAGAGGCCTAAGCCTGTAAAGAAGGAGCCGAGGAATATCATAGTGACAGATGTCCAAGCCGCAAGCGCTTCCTTAACCAAGCTCGGCTTAATGAGCTTTGCGATATCGCTCACCGCCTGCCCTATGCAGCAAATGAGCCCGCCCACGATAAACGCGGCGAGCAGCGTTCGCGCCATCTTGGTCTTGGGCGCCGTTTGAATGACAAATTCATTGTAGGTTTTAGGGTCGAGCACTTTGTCCTCCTACTTTTCCTCTTTAATGCCGACGGGCTTTACTAGCGATTCCCGCTCGTCATGAGCGTTTTGCGCCGTTTTATCCTTATATACCGCTTTACTTTTTTTCATAGCCACTAATATTCTCTCATTCGCGCTCAAATTTTATACAACTCATCCACGCGCGCGAAAAAATGCACATTTGGTTAAGCAATTAAATTATTTAGGTTGAATGGATAACGACAAATGGTCTGAAAATATATAAATTACATAAATGACGCAAGATTGACTAATAAAAAAAGCTCCGCAAGGAGCTTCGTCATCAGAGCATATTAAGATGTTATTCGATGACCACGCTTTGGTAGAGCGCCTTCATAATCAGCGCGTCCTCGGCTTGAGTGCCGTCAGATTCCGAAATAACTGACGGCGACATTTTATAGTCATAGAGGACTTCGGCAAGCGGCAGAAACTCCGGACCGTAAGTATCGTCGTCAAAGGTCAAATGCCTGATTTCGCCCTTGGCGCCATACATAATCTTGGTAAAATGAATGTGGATAACCTTGGCGCGCTCTTCGCCCAACACCTCGAATATGCGGTCAATAAGCCTTCTGTAATCGTCTTTCGTCTTAAGCGAGCCGTTGGTCGCCGAATTTATGTGGCCGAAATCATAGCAGGGAATGAGTGAGGAATCGAGAAGGCAGATTTTCAATATTTCCTCGGGGTCGGAGCCGATTTGAGAGAGTTTCCCCATCGTTTCGGGGCACAAAATCAAGTCATGGTAGCCGCCCTTCTCTTTTTCCTCGAGAACGCGTTCCATAATCGACATAGTTTTGGAAAATGCTTCGGCGCGGCTGAGTCCGCCCACCGAGCCGGCGTGAAAAATGCAGCGGCGGCCGCCCATATGGCTTAAAGCTTTCAGCGACTGCAAGATATAGCGCACCGAGTTCAGCGCCTTGACCTCGTCCTCCGACGCCATGTTGATGTAATAGGGCGCGTGGACGGAAAATTCTATACCCGCTTCCTTTGCCGCGGCGCCGAACGTCGCCGCCGTCTCCGAGCGAAGCTGAACGCCGCGCCCGAAGGAATACTCGAAAAGCTCCAACCCTTTTCTATTGAGCCAGGCGGGCATTTCGAGCATATCTTGATGCCCCTCTTCAAAAAATTTATTGCATTTTCCGGCAATGCCGAATTTGACCATTTTTACTCCGCTATATCTGGCTTAATTCATTCCATTGCTTAATCGCAATAACGAATGTTTATCGGCCGATTTTTAATGATAAAATACCGTTTCTGTTCTAAAACGCTTCTTCCGCTTCTTTTATATCGGCTTTTAGCTGCCTTAAAAACGCTTCTTCACTTTCAAATTTTATGGTATCACGCAACCTTTTAATGAATGAAAGCTTAATGCTTTTGCCGTATATATCGTTCGAAAAATTCAGTATGTATGTCTCGGCTAAAAAGAGCTCTTCGCCGAAAGTGGGACGGTCGCCGACGTTAGTCAAAGAGCGATAAGTTTTTCCGTTAATTTCGGTGACGGTAAGGTAAACTCCGCTCTTCAGTTTCAGCTTTTCGGCGTCAAGTGCGATGTTGGCGGTGGGAAAGCCGAGGCGTCTTCCCCTGCCCTTAGTGTGGATAACTTCGCCTAAAATAAAATAAGGCTCAGAAAGGAGGCTGTTGGCATATCCGACCTCGCCCTTCTCAATGGCTGAGCGGATTTTGGAAGTGGAAATTTTTTCGCGTCGGTTTATGTTTTCGTTGACAAAATCGAAAAGAACAAATTCAATGCCCTTTTTCTTTAAATATTGCTCCAAGAATATTACGTTTCCCGCCGCGTCCTTGCCGAAGGTGTAGTCGGCGCCCGCAACGACAGCTTCCAAATCGTAAAGGTTTGTTAGCCTATCCAAAAAATCTTGTGCGCTTAAAGCAAGCATATTTTCGTTCATCTCGGCCGCGACGACATAGTCAAGTCCCAATTTTTCAAAGATTGTCAATCGCTCGGGAAAGGTCAGAACCTGCTTCTGACCGCCCAAAAAGCTCAGCGGATTGTTATTGAAGGTGAAGGCGCCCGAGGCTACTCCTTTCTCTTTCGCCAAAACGGCGGCATGGCGCAAAAGCGCGGCGTGGCCGATATGGACGGCATCGAAAAAGCCCAGCCCTAAGATAATTTTTTTATTAAGCCCGCTTGAAAAGTCAATTATTTCCATCGTCCGTCGTTGATTGTTCGCTCGGCGGTTTTAAGTGTTTTGCGTGGTCGCCGTATGCTTTTAAGTTTTCACTTATAAAAATTTAATTTATAGCCGCACTTTTATATCTAAAAATCCGCCCTTTGCGGTTGCGATTCCAAAAAGTTTGTCGTCGGCGTAGACGGCTACGGTTTCACCATCGGCAAATCCCGAAGCCCTCGATTTTATGCCGTTTGAAGCTTTTTTTATCTCGTCTTCGCCTTTCAAGTCAAATCTTTTAAAGCTTTCTACGGCGGAAGGGAGCGGAATCAAGTGTTTTAGAGGTTCTTTTATTATTTCCGACACCTTGGCGGCGCCCGAAATGTCAAACACTCCGCTTTTTAGGCGGCGAATATATGACATATACCCCACCGTGCCGAGCGCGGCGGCGGCGTCGCGCGCTATACTTCTGACGTAAGTCCCGCCCTCGCAATCAATCAGCACACGGTATTCGTTTTCCGCTTTTTCCGAAATTACATTTTCGGGCGCAGCGCGCTTTTCGAGCAGTTTTATGCCGAATATATTGACCGGCCGCGGCTTTAGTTCGACCTCTTCACCCTTTCGCGCAAGGTCGTAGGCGCGCTTGCCCCCCACGCTTATGCTGGAATATGCGGGCGGAATTTGGTCTACCGTCCCTTCGCACGACTTGAGCGCGGCGATGACGTCGTTTTCGGAAAACTTCGCTTGGCGCGTTTCCGTCACTTTTCCTTCGCCGTCGAGCGTATCGGTCGTTATGTTGAAAACGAAACCCGCCTCGTAGACTTTCCGCTCGCGCCGCAAAAACTCAAACAGCCGCGTTGCCTTGCCCAGCGCTATCACCAAAACGCCGGTGCCGGCGGGGTCAAGCGTCCCGAGATGACCGACTTTGATTTTACCGAAAGGCTTAAGCGCGTTGCGGATTTTGACAACGACGTCGCTCGAAGTCCAGCCGCCCTCTTTATCGACGATAAAAAACCCGTCCATCACATTCTGTCGCGCGCCGATTTTATAATTTTATCGACGACATCTTCATAGAAACCCGAAAGCTTGAATCCCGAGGCGCGGGTGTGCCCGCCGCCGCCGAAGGAGGCGGCAAGCTCGGCGGCGTCGATTTTATATTTAGTGCGCACGCTGACGCGGTATTCGTATTGATTGACTTCGGTGAGCGCGGCGGCAAATTCGACGGTGTCGATGTTGACAATGCCCGTTATTATTCCCTCGGTGTCTAAGATGCTGGCGCCTGTTTCCTTGAACATCTCGCGCGTGAAAGTTAAAACGGCGATGGTGTTGCCGTCGAAAAATCGGCAGGACACAAGGGCACGGTTAGCCAAATTGAAGACTTCGATGCTTTTGGCACGGTAGGTTTGATAAGTGATGCCAAAGGCATCGATTCCGGTCGTCATAAGCTCGGCCGCTATCTTCATGGTTTGCCCTGTCGTCGAAGAAAATGAAAAACAGCCGGTGTCGGTGACGATGGCGGCATAGAGGCAGGCTGCGGCGTCAAGTGTAAGCCAGCCTGCGTAATCCAAAAACTCATAGACTAACTCGCCCACCGCGCCGGCTTCTTCAACGATATAGAGGTCGCCGAAGCCGCTCTGCGTCTTGTGATGGTCAATTAAAACCTTGTCGCGGCACCTTAAAAAATCGCGCTGAAGCGGCCCCAATCGTTCAATGGATGCGCAATCCACCGCTATCGCAAGGTCGTGCTTAATATTGCATGAAGTTTTAATCTCATTACAGCCGGGCAAAGAAGCAAGACGCTTGGGCGGCATATCGCCGCAATAAATTTCCGCCTCTTTTCCGAGCGCTTTTACCGCTGAATAAATGGCCAGCCCCGAGCCGATGGTATCGCCGTCGGGTCGAACATGGGTAAACACGCCGACGCTCTTGGCGTTTTGAATATACCTTTTCAGTTTTTCCTTGAATTGCTCGGTCATGCGGCCTTCTTAATAAAATATCTTAGAAAAATGCGAGTGCTTTACAACTATCTATTAATGAGTATTTCGCATTAACGACAGTTTATATATTCATTTTGTCCGATAAACTATCTAATAATGTATTAATTATAGTTTTCAGCGAGAGCAAAAAATGAGTCGAGCTTAGTTTTTGTTCTCGCCGTCTTTTAAACTTTTTATGATTTTATCGATTTTTGCGCCGTATTCCATCGATTCGTCGCTTATGAAAGAGAGCTTGGGAATCCGCCTAAGAGTTACCGCAGAGTTTAATTCCTTCATGATAAAACCCGCCGCCGAGTTGAGGGCTCCGAGCACCTCGGATTTGACGGCTCCCGAGCTGATGGCGGTGTAAACCTTGGCAAACTTGAGGTCGGCAGTTGTTTTTACAGCGGTCACCGTGACGTTGCCCGCCACTCTCGGATCTTTCATTCGCGACACTATGAGCGCGATTTGTTTTATAAGCTCGGAATCTACTCTTTCTAGCATCTTTATCCTTAAACGCGTGTTTCGTCACGCGATTAAAACAACAAAGTTTAAAGGTTTTATGTTGATAAGTCCTAACGGTTTTAGCTTATCTAAGGCTTAATCGGCGTCCTTTATTTCTTCGATAATATAGGATTCGATTAAATCGCCCTCTTTAATATCGTTGTAGTTTACAATCGAAATACCGCATTCGTAGCCTTTGGCAACTTCTTTGACGTCGTCTTTAAAGCGCTTCAAGCTTAATACTTCGCCCTCATACACTACCTTGCCGTCGCGGGACAGCCGCACTCTGGCGCTTCGGACCATTTTTCCGTCGGTGACGTAGCAACCGGCCACCGTTCCGACGTTGGAAATGCGGTAGATGCTTCTGACCTCGGCCTCGCCCAGCACGGTATCCTTATACTTCTTGGGACGCATGCCTTTAAGCTCGCTCTCGATGTCGTCAAGCATTTCATAGATGATGCGGTAATACGAAACCGCGACGTTTTTCTGCTCGGCGACCGCTTTGGCTTTGGTTTCGGTGCGGACGTTGAAGCCTATAATCTTGGCATTGCTGGTCTCGGCGAGCATGACGTCGGTTTCGTTGATGGCGCCCACGCCGCTGTGGATAATGTTGACGTTGACGGGCTCGTTCGCGAACTTCTCCATGGCGTGAATGATGGCTTCAACCGAGCCTTGGACGTCCGCCTTAATAATTAAGCGGTATTCCTTGATTTCGTCAACCGGCGGGAAGACGCCGCCCGGCGTAGTAATAACCCTGCTCTCCTGCTCCTTTAAGAGCCTTTCGGCGATAATCTGTTTGGCGAAATGCTCATCCTTTACCACAATCAGCGCATCGCCCGCGTTGGGAACCTCGGAAAAGCCCATTACCGAAACGGGGATGGAGGGACCGGCCTCTTTGACCGTCCTGCCCTTGTCGTCTATCATCGAGCGAAGCTTGGCCATGCGCGTGCCTGCCACGGCATAATCGCCCGTTCTAAGCGTGCCCGACTGCACCAGCACGGTAGCGAGCGGACCTCTCGACTTATCGCGGCTGGCCTCGATGATGGTGCCGCGCGCCGGTTTTTTGGGATTGGCCATCAGCTGCTTCATTTCGGCAACGAGCAGAATGGTTTCAAGCAAATCGTTGACGCCCTGGCCTGTTTTTGCCGACACCTTGACGAAGGGGGTAGTTCCGCCCCATTCTTCGGCGATTATGTCATAGGCCGTCAGATCCTGCATAATTCTTTGGGGATCGGCCGCCGGCTTATCAATTTTGTTGATTGCGACGACGATTTCAACCCCCGCCGCCTTGGCGTGGTTTAAAGCCTCGATTGTCTGCGGCATGACGCCGTCGTCGGCGGCAACGACCAAAACGGCAACGTCGGTGACCTGCGCGCCCCTCGCCCTCATCGCGGTGAATGCCTCGTGGCCGGGAGTGTCGAGGAATGTTATCGGCGAGCCCAGCGTGACGGTGTAGGCACCTATGTGCTGGGTAATGCCGCCCGCTTCTCCGCTCGCGACGTTGGCGCGCCTGATATAGTCGAGCAGCGACGTCTTGCCGTGGTCGACGTGCCCGAGTATGGTAACGACGGGCGGGCGCGGCACAAGGTCTTCGGGGTTGTCGGCCTCTGTTTCGGCCTCAACCAACGCGTCCTCGAATGTCTTGGGCGGCTCGTAACTCAAAATGACGTCGAAATCGGCGGCGACGCGCTCGGCGGTCTCGAAATCTACCGAGTCGTTGATTGTCTTCAATATGCCGTAAGAAAACAGCTTTTTGACTATTTCGGGGCCGGTCTTGCCGATTTTTTCACTCAAAACCTTAATCGGTATAATTGAAGTGGTGATGACCGCCGATTCAATCTTGACGTTGACGGGTTGTATAAACTCGTTTTTCTTGGTTTTTCCTTTAATGCGGATGCGGCTTTGGATGTCGCCTTCCTCGTCTATCTTAGTCTGCGAGAAATCTTCGACAATTATATTCTTTTTCATGAGCGAGCGCTTGTTGGCGTTGTGCTTTTCTTCCGCCGTCATCGGCTTGGTTTTTTTATCGCCCGTTTTGGTCTTGCCCGCGGGTATGGGCGGCGGCGCAACGGCCGGTGTAACCGGTTTCATTCCCGGCCTCGGCGGACGCGGCGGATATTTCGATTGGGGACCGCTTTGCCCCTGCGGACGTTGACGCGGCGAATCGGTGGGAATATAAACTCTTCCCACCTGCGTTTGCGCGCTTTTCTCGGGCGGAATATAAACGCACCTGGGCTCCTCGGCAGGCGTTTCGACGGCCGAGGGTTGCGCTTCCGCTACGGCTTCCTTTATCGGTTCGGGTTCCTTCTTAACTTCGATCGCGGGAGCAGCTTCTTCTGCGGGCTTTGTTCCCTCAGACTTAATTTCGGGAACAGGCGCCGCTTCTTCCTCGGCCTTCCGCTTCTTTTGCTCCTCGGCTTCCGCTTTAAGCCTCAGCTCAAGCTCGGCTGCGGCTATTTTTTCACGGCAATTTAACACCGCCTCGCCGAAGTCGGCGAGAATTTTCCTAAGCTCTGCCGCGGCGGACGAAAGCGGCAAAAGCTTTTCGCGCTGGTGCTGGGCAAGCAGCTTAATGTAATCCTTATTTTCGGTGCTTTTATTGATTGCGTCGCTCATTGATTCACCTCGCCTAGGTTTTGCAGTATTGCTCTCGACAGTTCCTTATCGGTTATCGCGGCCGCTTTGACGTTCTCGGAGCGGCACAGCTCGGAAAGTCCGTCCAAATACACTAGCGGAATATTGCCGCCCGCGTATTTTTCGGCATCCTTCTTGAGCCTGTCCGAAGCCGCGTTATCAATTAAAATCAAAGGATAGCTCCTTTTTTTTTCGGTTATGGCGTCGATTCCCCACACGATTTTGCCCGCTTTTTTGGCAAAGCCGATATAGGCCGTTATTTTCTTCAAATCCATCAAACCCTCAAATCGGGACTTAAACCGTCAATTTTTTAATATAAACTCCCGTTTCCGCAATTTGCCACATCTCTCGGGTTAAGCTTCGGCAACTTTTTTCTTTTGCGGACTAAGATTATATGTTATTCGATTGCCCGAACATTGTGGATTTAATTACGCTTTGTTTGCTTCACCCTTGGATATGGTTTCGGCAAGCTCGCAAAGCACCGCCTCGGGTATCTCGCATTTGAAGGCTCTGTTAAAAAGCCTCTTTTTTATTGCAAGCTTCATGCAGTCGGCTTCGGCGCAGATATATGCGCCGCGGCCTGCCGCCTTTCCCGAATAATCGAAGTAAAGCCCGCCGCTTTTATTTTTCACGACGCGCAGGAGCTCGCCTTTAGCCTTATGGGCGCGGCAAGCTATGCACATCCTTTCGGGCGCGTTCATTCGGCGGAAGCGGGCGCTTCCTCGCCCTCGGCCTGAGCATCGGGCGCCACTATGCTGGAATAGGGCTTAACGTCTATTTTCCAGCCCGTCAGCTTAGCGGCTAAGCGTGCGTTCTGCCCTTGCTTTCCGATTGCCAGCGACAGCTTGTCGTCGGGCACTATTACTTTGGCCGACTTTGCGTCCTCGGTGATGGAAACCATCAAGACCTTGGCGGGCGAAAGCGCGCGGGAAATAAACTCTAAGGGGTCGCTGCACCATTCGATGACGTCGATTTTCTCGCCGCCCAGCTCGGCGACTATGGCATTGACGCGGACGCCCTTATTACCTATGCAGGCGCCTATTGCATCGACGTTGGGGTCCTCGGCGGCGACGGCCAGCTTGGTGCGGTAGCCCGCCTCGCGGACAATCGACTTGATGGAGACCAACCCCGAACGGATTTCGGGAACCTCCATCTCGAACATACGCTTGACGAATCCCGCGCTGCTTCGGGATACCACAACCTGCGCGCCGCGGTTGGTCGTTCTGACTTTCTTGATATAGACCTTTATGGTGTCGTTAACATTATATGTTTCGGTGGGAATTTGGTCGGCGAGCATCAAAATACCTTCCATCTGCGAAACGGTCATTTCGACAAAGATGTTGGCGCCTTCTTTGCGGCGGATGATGGCGTTCATAATCTCGCCCTCTTTTTCGCTCATTTCGGCGAAAACTTGGTCGCGCTTGGCATCGTTTATGCGCTGCATGACGACCTGTTTCGCCGTTTGCGCCGCTATTCTGGAGAAGTTTTTGGGCGTTATATCCTCGATGAGCACCTCGCCGAGCTTGCAGTTCGGCTTGATTTGGCGCGCTTCCGAAAGCTCAATTTCCTTATCGGGGTCCTCAACTTCGGCGACTATTTGCCGATAGACGTAGACCTTGATGGTCTGCTTTTCGTCGTTGATTCTGACCGCAATCGTCCTCGACTCGCCGAACTCCTTTTTGTAGGCGGAAGCCAAACCGGCCTCCAGCGACTCGATGAGCATCTTCTGCGATATTCTCTTTTCGTTCTCCAGAGCCTTAAGCGCCGCGAAAAACTCCTTGTTGACCATAAAAACTCCTCCTAAACCCCGGCCTCGGGGCTTTCATATCGTTACAATTTTTTATTTAAGCTAAAACCTGACGAAAGGCCGGGCCTTAGCAATATTTGCTTTATCAATTTTAACGCCTTTTTCGGCTTTTGTGTCCAAATAGACGCTGTCGGAATCAACCGATTTCAAAATCCCGACCGCGCTCTTGGACTTTGCAATCGGAGTTTGAAAAATAATTTCGATTTCGGTGTCCAGGCTTCTCTCCCAGTCGGCATCGGTAACTATGGGGCGGTCGAGCCCGAGCGAGGAAACGTTGAGCGTATAGGGTAAATCGGATGCGTCAATCTCGTCAAGCACGATGTCTACGGCGTTGTGGACGCGCTCGCAATCGTCGAGCGTAACGCCGCCTTTCTTGTGGATAAACAACGTCAGTGCGTTGCTCTTGAAGGCGTAGCCCCATTTGACCTCGACGAGCTCGGCCCCCTGCCCCGCTACTATATTTTTGAGCGCCTCGAAAATTTCCTGTTCGCTAAGTTTAGGCATAAAATTTTTCTCCGTTTATGTAGAGAAAGCCCCTTATATACACAAGAGTGAGCCGCCGCTCACTCTTGTGTAAGACCTTAAGTAAGGTTATGATAGCATTAAAATCTTAAAGTGGCAAGTGTTTTAGGCTCCAAATAGGTTTAATATGATAATTATTTACTTTTTTTGCCGATTTTATCGGACTATCGGTTGTTTTCTCGATTTTTCCAATCAGCCTTGAAGCTTTTTTATCTCGGCGACCGCCATCTTATCGCAACGGTTGTTATATTCGTTGTCGGCGTGGCCTTTGACTTTGACATATTCGACGGAGTGCGTCTTCATCAGGCTTAAAAGAGTTTTCCATAAATCGACGTTCTTGACCTCTCCGTTGTCGGCACGCCGCCAGCCGTTATTCTGCCATTCGTTAATCCAGCCCTTGTTGAACGCCTCGACGAGATACTGAGAATCGCTGTAAACGGTGACGCGGCAAGGCTCCTTTAACGTGCGTAGACCCTGAATGACCGAGAAAAGCTCCATGCGGTTGTTGGTGGTGTCTTTCATAAAACCGCTGACCGCCTTCTCGCGTCCCTTATAGATAAGTATCGCCGCCCAGCCGCCGTTGCCGGGATTTCCCGAACAGGCGCCGTCGGTGTAAAGCTCTACCTGCTTAAGCATTGCCAAGCTCCTTGGAGCGGTTGCGGCATTTTTCTATGCCCTTTTTAATGATATCGGAAAGGCCGGCTTCTCTAAAATAGTCGATAGCCTGAATGGTGGTGCCGCCCTTGCTGCACACCGCGTCGATGAGCTTTTCAAGGTCGTCGGCGGTTTTCGCCATCTCGGCGCCGCCGATGAGCGTCTGAATGGCGAGCGCCTTGGCTTCGTCGTGGCTAAGCCCGCCTTCGACGCCGCCCTCAATCATCGCCTGCAAAAACATATAAACATAGGCGGGCCCGCTGCCGCTTATCGAGGTAACGGCGTCCAGCTTATCTTCGGTCACTGCCACTGCTTTGCCGAATGAGTTAAAGAGAGCAAGCGTAAACTCGCGATCGCCGTCCGAAAAACCTTCAAAGGCGATTGCGCTCATCCCTGCCCCGACAAATGCCGGCATATTGGGCATAACGCGCGCCACCTTGGCATTGGGAAAGGCGGATTTGATTTTTTCGATTTTGATTCCCGCCATAATAGAGATAATCCGCTCAAGCTTGACCGCCGCAAGCTGGCTCACCACTTCGGGAAAAGACTGCGGCTTGACGGCAAACAGCACAAACTCCGCTTGCTCGGCCACCTTAAAATTGCTGTCGGTGGTTTGGACGCCGAGCGTGGCAAACGCCGCGAGCTTAACTTTATCGACGTCGCTCATTATAATCTCGCAGGGTCGAAGAAAGCTCATCGCGCCCTTGACTATCGCCGACGCCATATTTCCCGCGCCGATAATTCCCAACTTGCTTTGCATAAATTACCTCTTAAAATTTAGGCGAAAAAAACACTGTAAACATTTTATATCATTATCATTTCTAAGTCAACAAAGTGGCTGCGGACAAACGCGGAATAAAGAAAAGGGCGCATTTTTGCGCCCTTTTCTGGCAGGGGAGACGCGAGTCGAACACGCAACCGACGGTTTTGGAGACCGTTGCTCTACCATTGAGCCACTCCCCTATATAGCGGAACTAAGCTTTGGGCGCAGGACTGTGTTTACTGTCTTCGGGCGCAATGCGGTCACGTATATCTTTATACGCTCCCTTTTGCCCCCTCGCCGAGCCTTGTCCTGCATCCCAAATCTTAATTCCGTATTAAATATTTAATATTAATTATAATCAGTTTTCTAAATTTCGCAAAAACTTCTACAAACAAAATTTTTGCCAAATTAGACTTCGTATTTATTTTTATCCCCATTGAGCAATTTCAATGGGGATAGTAATTTTTCTAACCACTTATCAAACTTAATATTATGCGATGAAGGGCGAGGCTCGGCAAAGCGGGGAACGGGCGCTTATTGTAATAAGTGACTATTTCACGCCGCAGACAGAAACAAAGCCATCGCGCAAAGATTAAGTTTGGTCACCTTCGTCGTCAAGTTTAATATCAAGGTTCTTGAGGATATCGCCGATGGTGGCGGTGCCGTTGTCGGTGTGCCATTCGCGGGGCTCGGAGCCGGCGGTCTTGGCGTCGTCACGGCGCGGCCTGCGCGCTCTTTCGGGAGCTTCGCCGGGCGTAGCTTCCTTTCTTTGGAAGCGCGCCGTTCCCTTTTTGGGGGAGGGCTTTTGACCTTCTTCCTCGGTCGCCGCGGTTTCTTCGGGCTGGCTTTCGGTAATAAGCTCTTTCATCGAAAGAGTGATTCTGTTGCCCTCGAAGCTGGTGATTTTAGCCTCGACTTCTTGTCCGACCTTGAGCACTTCGTTGGCGTCCTTAATCCAGTTGTTGGAGATTTGCGAGACGTGCACAAGGCCGTCCACGCCTTCCTCGATGTAGATGAAGGCGCCGAAGGGATAAATCCTTTCCACCTTGCCCTTTATGACGGTGCCGACGGGATATTTTTCGGCGGCTAGCTCGTAGATGCCCTTTTGGAGCTGTTTATAGCCCAGCGAAATCTTTTTGGTTTCGCGGTCGAACTTCAAAATAACGAAGTCGTAGGACTCGCCCAGCGTCAAAACTTCGGAGGGGTCGCTTATCTTCTTCCAAGAAAGCTCGGAGATGTGCGCCAAGCAGTCAAAACCCCTTACGCTCACGAAAGCGCCGAAGTTGGTAAACCTCTTAACCTTGCCGGTCACGATGTCGTTAACGTGGATGGAATTCCAGAACGAATCCTCTTTCTCGTCTCTTTCGCGCTCGAGTATGACGCGGTGCGAAGCCACTATGCTCTTTTTATTGCGGCGGACTTCTTCCTCGCCTTCCTTGACTTTCGGCTCGATTTTTTGAACTTTCAAAGTCTTGCCGACGTATTCTTCCAAGTTTTTAACAAATCCGATGCGGATTTGGGAAGCGGGAATGAACACCTTAAAGGAGCCTACCCTGCCCGAAAGGCCGCCCTTTTCGACCTTGTCGATGAGGACGTCGAACGTATCGGCGTTGACGATTTTTTCCGACTCCTCGTCGGCCTTGATTTTTTCGTCAACTTTCTTTTTGGAAAGCTTTATATAAGGGGTGGCGTGGGCGTCGGTTATGACGGCGAAAAACTCTATGCCTTCCTTGTAGTCTTCGGGGTTGTAGGGAGTGTCGAGTGATGCCTCCGCGCTTTCGATGAACCCGTCCTTTTTGCCGCCGATGCTGACGTAGATGCCGTCGTCTTTGGCGTAGGCGACGCGGCACGTTACGCGCTTACCGTCGGTGTAGCTCATAAACCCGCCGATGCTCTTGCCGGCCATGACGTCTTCCATCGTCATATCGGCTTTCTTCTGCTTGGGAGCGGCTTCGGGAGCCGTCGCTATTACTTCGGGGGCTGCCGCTTGCTCGGGTGCGGCAACTTGGGTTTCGGCGGGTGCGGCCGCTTCTGTTGTTTCGACGGATTCAACCGTCATTTTAAGCTCTTCGGTGTCCGCGGCCACAGTGCTGGGGGTTTCACTCATAAATTTAATTACCTCCTCAATCAACCAAGGCGGAGTCGACGCGCCCGCCGTGATTAAGATTGAACTGAATTTGTTATAGTCTAGCGGCTTGAGGCCGCCGGCGTCCTCGATGTAGTAGACGTTGGGATTGTGTTTCGAGGCCGTTTCAAAGAGCCGGCGGGTGTTTGTCGAGCTTTTGCTGCCTATAACAAAGACCGCTTGATAGTTTTTCGCCTCGTCCGAAATTTCCTTTTGTCTGCCTTTGGTAGTATAGCAAATTGTATCGAAGATTTCAACTAAATTAGCGTCGCTTCGACACATATTTTGCACATTTTTACCGAGAGCATCGAATTTATCAGCCGATAAAGTGGTTTGAGCGACCAAAACGGACGGTCTAACTATCGGAAACGGTATTTCCTCTTGCGAAACCGTTCTTGCGCCCTCGCCCGCGTAGGAAAGTATGCCTACTACCTCGGGATGGTCCTTTTCGCCCGCGACAAAAACGTCCTTCCCTTCGCTTTTGGCTTTTTCTACAATAGTGTGGATTTTTTTAACGAAAGGACAAGTTGCGTCCAAAACCTGATGCGCCCGTGACTTCAACTCCTCGATGACGGCGGCGGGCAGCCCGTGCGCTCTGATTACGACAAGGGTGTCCTTATCGGCCTCGCTTACGTCGTTGATGACGCCGATCCCCTGCTCCTTGAGCGCGGCCACAACTTTTTCATTGTGAATTAGTTCACCAAAAGAAACGACGCGCTTGCCTTTGCCGAGCGCGCCTACCGCTGTTTTTATCGCGTTTTCGACGCCGAAACAAAATCCGGCGTGCTTGGATAGAGTGATTTTGGGCATTAACCTTACATCAATTCGGCGCAGTTATTTTGCGCGCTCTTGGAGTGCCTTTTATAATATTTCTCGCCGCGCGTCTTTATGACATATTCGTCAAGCTCCGCTCTCAGAGCGCACATCTTTTCATAGACGTAGTCAACGGCTTCGTCCAAAAGGTCGCCCGTCTTTTTGAATTGTTCTAAAGTGAAAGGCTTGCCGATATAGAGGTAGTTCCTTTGAAAAAGCTTGTGCATTTTGAAATACATCATGGGCAGAATCGGCTTTTCCGAACGGATGGCGAAGAGCGAGGCGCCTTGCTTAAATTCCTTCATTACGTTTGTGCCAGCCTTGTTCCTCGTCCCCTCGGGATACATCATCAGCTTTTTATCGGACTTGAGCACCTTCATAATCTGCTTATAGGCGTTGACGTCGGGCTCGCCGCGGTGAACGGGTATGGCGCCGACCGCCGTCAGAAACCGATTGCCTATCTTAGTCTTAAACGCCTCGGCCTTGGCGAGGACGTGAAGCTCGTCCTTATAGAGCCGCGCCGCCGGTATCAGTGTATCGGGCACGGCGTAGTGGTTGCAAATGACGACGGCGCCGTTGACGCTGTCAAAGTTTTCGCGGCCTACTATGACGGTGGGCCACAGAAATCGGATTATCGGCGTGGCGAGCGCGCGCAAAAATCGGTAAACAGTCATTTTATCACCTTGCGATATAGCCGAGCACAGCCTCGACCGCCTGCTCCGCCGTCATGTTCGTGGTGTCGATGAGGACGGCATCGTCGGCTTTTTTAAGTGGCGAGTGAGCGCGGTGCGAGTCGTTGTAGTCGCGCTTTTCTATATCCTTTAATATTTCCGCAAAAGTTATATCCGAGCCTTTCTCCCTAAGCTCGATTAAGCGTCTTTTGGCGCGCTCGGCGGCGTCCGCCGTCACAAAAAACTTGTGAGAGGCGTTGGGGAGCACCACCGTTCCTATGTCGCGGCCATCCAAAACTATGTCCGCCGACCGCGCTATCGCTTGTTGCAACTCGACCAGCTTTATGCGCACCGAAGGCAGCGCCGATATGTCGGAGGCCGCTTTGGACATATGATGCTCGCGAAGATAGGGCGTGACGTCCTCGCCGTTGACGTAAATGGTTTGAACGCCTCCTGCGTAGCGGATTTCCATATTTAGCTCGGAAAGCAGCGGCTTTACCTGGCTTTCGTCATTTACGTCGGCGCCTTTTTTCAGCGCGAAGTAGGCGGCGGCGCGATACATCGCGCCCGTGTCCAGATATATTATACCCAATCTTTTCGCTATCGCCTTGGCTATCGTGCTTTTTCCCACGCCCGACGGCCCGTCAATCGCTATGTTCAGCATAATCTTCCCTTGTAATTTTTTTCCAATCGTCTAATTATATATAATCGCTTCCGCTTTGTCAAACACGGACAACCCGACAAAATTTTCGGCGCTCTTATGTGCAAAACATAGTTTATCAAACACAAATCTAAATTACGATTTTGTCTCGAAATTTACCGCAACGCCCTAAAAATTTTACTAAATGCAAAGTTAAGCGTGATTTATCAACAGCTATTCGCTTGCTATTGCCGCCGCTTCGCCCGCGGCATAAGCGGTGGAAAAGGCGATTTGAAGGTTATAGCCGCCGGTAAAGCCGTCTATGTTGAGGACTTCGCCCGCGGCGTAAAGCCCCGAAACCAGCTTGGACTCCATCGTCTTGGGATTGAACTCGGCGGTATCGGCGCCGCCCGCCGTCACCACCGCTTCATCAAAGCCACCCAGCGAGGCTATCTCGAAGGATAGTCCCTTTAAAAGCGAAAGAAGCGTTTGGCGCTCGCCGCGCGTCAGGCTGTTCATGCGTTTTTCGGGGTCTATCGCCGAACGCTCGATAACATAGGGAATAAGGCTTTTGGGCAACAGCTCAAAGAGCGAATTTTTAAGCTGGCGGTTTTTGAACTCATCTATGTCGCGGAGTATGCGGCGGTCGAGCTGCTCAAGGCTGAGCGCGGGCTTTAAGTCTATTCTAAGCTCTAGGTTATCCATGCTTTTATCGGCAAGCAGCGCCGAAAGTCTAAGGATTGCAGGCCCCGATACGCCGCTTAAAGTAAACAGCATTTCGCCGAATTCAGAAAACAGTTTTTTGCCCGAGTTTTTTTCAACAACCGAACATTCGACGTTGACGAGGGAAAGACCTGTCAGTTCGGGAGCCGCGTTTTTAAATAAAATAGAAACCAATGAAGGTCTGGGCTCGATAATCGTATGCCCAAAGGAATTTAAAAGCGCGTAGCCGTCGCCCGTCGAGCCCGTTTTGGGATAGCTCTTTCCGCCCGTCGCGACAATCACTTTATCAAATCGGTAGTTTAATCGAGCGTTTTCGCGCGATAAAACCTTTGTTTCGCGATTAATCTCTGTTTCGGTCACGACATTAAAACCGTTCTCGGTCTTAATTACGCTAACAACGCGCTCGTTGAAAATGAATTTGACGCCTAAAGATTGGGCGCGGTTTGTCAGCGCCCTTGAAATGTCGCTCGCCTTTTCGGAGACGGGAAAGACGCGGTTGCCTCTCTCGGTTTTTAGCGGCACGCCGAGGTTTTCGAAAAATTCAATCAATTTTTGAGGCGGAAATTTGGTGACGGCAGAGGTTAAAAACTTGCCGCCCCTCACCACGCCCAAAAGAAATTCGCGCGACTCCAAATTGCAGGTGAGATTGCAGCGGCCTTTGCCGGTAATATAAAGCTTTTTGCCCGTCTTTTCGTTGCGTTCGATTACGGTGACAGAAGCGCCGAGTTCGGCGGCGCGCGCCCCCGCCATAAGTCCGGCGGCTCCCCCGCCGATAATTAAGACTTCCATTTATTCCCTTAGGCCGAAGTTCGCTTTCAGTTCGCTGATGCCGTCGGCGTCGGCGGCGTGGATAAGTATCGGCGTTATCGTGATATAGCCCGCCCATGCCTTCAAAACGTCGCAGTCGGGCGAGTTGGGATAGTCCAAGAGCGGCTCGCCGACTAAAAGATATTCCCGCCTTTTATTTTCGTAGGTCGGCTCAAGCATTTCGTAGCGGTCATTATAGGTGAGCACGCCCAGCGTCGTCACGGCGACGCCTTTATTTTTGCCGCGTTTGTTATGCGGTATATTGACGTTTACGGTGCAGCGCGACATGGCGGGAACCATCAGCTTGTCGAGGTTTTCCAAGACGAATTCGGCGGGAAAATCATAGTCGCCGTCTTTGCAGCGGGTAGAAACGGCGATAGAGGGAAAGCCGAGCACGGTGCCCTCCATGGCGGCGTTGAAAGTGCCCGAGTAAATAATGTCGGTGCCTAAATTCAAAACGTTGTTGATGCCGCTGATAATTAAATCGGGCTTACGGTCGCAAAATACGAGGTCAAGCCCTATTCTGACGGCATCTACCGGACTGCCGTTGACGCCGTAGGCCTCGATGCCGCCGGCAAAATCAACGCGTTCCAAGGTGAGCGGGCGGTGCAGGCTCATGGCGTGTCCCGAACCCGAATGCTCCTCCTCGGGCGCGACGACCTTGACCTCGTGGCGCTCGGCAAGCTTTAACGCAAGCGTCTCTAAGCCCTTAGCGAAATATCCGTCGTCGTTGGTTAAAAGTATCAGCATTATACGGGGTGAATTTTGTTCACTTTATCGCCGAGCGTGCCGTCAAGGCCTATTTTTTTGGCCTGGCGGAACTTGAAGAAGTTGGTGGCGACCTGCGGGAACAGCGCGTAGGAGAGGACGTCCTCCTCCTGTTCGATATATTCCTTGGCTTCCTCGGCGTATTTTTCAAGCTCGGGAGTAAGAAGGTCGGCGGGACGGCAGGTTATCGGCTCCTCGTCCTTTAAAATCTCTTTTTGAATCTCGCGGTTGGGCGCGGCGGGAAGCTCGCCGTATTCGCCCTTCAGAAGGGCTTTGGTCTCTTTCGTCACCATCTTATATCGCCCCATAAGCACGTTTAAGACGGCCTGTGTGCCGACAATCTGGCTGGTCGGCGTAACGAGCGGCGGATAGCCCAAATCCTCGCGGACGCGGGGAACCTCGTTTAAAACGTCATAATATCTGTCGGATGCGCCCTGCTCCTTCAGTTGGCTGATAAGGTTGGACAGCATGCCGCCGGGAACTTGATAAATAAGGGCGTTGACGTCGACCGAAAGCACTTTGTCGTTCAGATAGCCTTCCGTTTTTAGCCTGTTCGCTACTCCTCTGAAGTAGGCGGTAATCTCGGTCAGTTTGGCAAGGTCTATTCCGGTGTCGAACTCCGTGCCTTGGAGCGTGGCAATAAGCGGCTCGGTGGCAGGCTGGCTGGTGCCGTTGCCAAGCGGCGAAAGCGCGGTGTCGACGATGTCGGCGCCCGCCTCGATAGCCTTCAAAAGCGTCATCTCGCCCGTGCCCGAGGTGTTGTGGGTGTGGACGTGGACGGGAAGGTTTACCTTTTCCTTGATTCCCTTAACAAGCTCGTAGGCCTTATAGGGAAGCAATAGGTTGGCCATATCTTTTATGCAGATTATGTCGGCGCCCATATCGGCGAGCGTTTCGGCAAGCTTGATAAAATATTCGGTGGTGTGGACGGGGCTCAGCGTATAGCTCATTGCCGCTTCGCAGATTTTTTTGTGCTTTTTAGTGGCTTTCATCGCCGTTTTTAAATTTTTGACATCGTTTAAGGCGTCGAAAATCCTTATGATGTCGATGCCGTTTTTAATCGACAGTTCGACAAATTTTTCCACGACGTCGTCTGCATAGTGTTTATAGCCCAAAATGTTTTGGCCGCGAAGCAGCATCTGCATCTTGGTCTTGGGCATCGCCCTTCGGATTTGGCGGAGACGCTCCCACGGGTCTTCGTTCAAAAAGCGCATGCAGGTATCAAAGGTGGCGCCGCCCCACATTTCCATCGAAAAATAACCCACGTCATCAAGTTTGGCGGCGATGGGAAGCATATCGGAAAGCCGCATGCGTGTTGCCGCCTGCGATTGATGGGCGTCGCGCAGAATGGTTTCGGTGATAAGTATCTTTTTCATATCGCACCCGTCAGTTGAGCACGGCGATGATATCGCCGCTCTTTAGCATATCGCCCTTTTTGACGGCATAGGTGATTACGCCGTCGGCGGGCGACACTATATCGTTCTCAAGTTTCATAGCCTCGAGCACCGCTATTACTTCACCCTTTTTGACCGCTTTGCCGTCGGCGGCCTTTAAAGCGGTTATGGTGCCGGGCATGGGGCATTTGATATCGGTCTTGCCGCTGACCGCGGCTTTGGGTGCCGCGGGTGCCGCCTTAGGCGCGGGCGCAACGGGAGCGGCGGGCTTAACTACTGCCGCCGGCTTGATTTCTTCGGTATTATTATTTTCAAACACCTCTTCGATTTCCACCGAGTAGGCCTTGCCGTTTACGTTAACGTTGAATTTACGCATGTCGTCCTCCGATTTGAGCTTTTTAGCTTGTTTTCTTTTGATTTACCTGTATTCTTTAATTTTTGTTGCCATTTAAAATCACGCGTTATTTTTATAGTTTGCGGACTTTTCTCACAATAAACCTTGCGCCCTGACTGCCCCTCTCTGCTTTCTCGGCTTCCAAGAGCAGCATGACGGCGGCTATCGCGGCGGCTATTTCACCGTCATCTTCGTCAAGCGCAACCTCAGTATCTTTAAAAAGTTCGGCGCTTTCTTCCACGGCGCCGCCCTTGCCGAAGCGCTTGGTTAGTTGAACAACGGCAAGATAAATGAGCGCGGCAAGCGCCAAGGCCGCCCAAACAATCCACATTTCAAGCCTGACGGCTAACAGCGAAGAAAACATATTCCACCTACTCCATCACCGAAAGGAGGCTGGCGAGATAGGGACGCAACATTGAAGGCTCAATGATGTTATCGACAAAACCTTCCTTTGCCGCCACAAATGGGTTGGCCGCCGCTTCCGAATACGCATCGGCAAGCTTTTTCCTCGCCGCCGCGGCGTCTTTTGCCGCCTTAATCTCGTCGGAGTAAAGGATTTCAATCGCGGCCTCGTCGACGATGGGCGAAATCGAAGCGTTGTATAACGCCACCGAATAGTCGTAGCCCAATTCCTTGCCCGCCAGCGCGAGATAAGCAAATCCCACCGCTTTTCCCGCGATGACGGCGATTTTGGTGTTTTCGGTGTTTGCGATAAGGTCAAGAAGCAGCCCTGCTTCTAAAGCGATGCCGCCGCGCTCTTCCTCGAGCGAAGGCATCAAGCCCTTGCTGTCTACGAGCGTCACGAGCGCCCAGCCGAAAACCTCGGCGAGCTCGGCAAATCTTTTGATTTTCTTAATGCCCGAAAGCGAAATAAAACCCTCATTTTTAGAAATGTCGGAAGCGACGACGGCCGCCGTCCTTCCGCCGATTTTAATAAGAGCGCACCTTATTTCATCGGCCCAGCCCTTATAAAGCTCGGTATACTTGCCGCCGTCGGCAATCGCTTTAAGCGTGGCATCGACCTCGTAGCCCTTTTCAAGCTCGGATGAGGTGCGGTTTAGGTCATCGGCGCATTCGCCGTCGGCTCTCAAGTAGTCAAAAATTTCGGCGATGATTGTCTTTAGCTCGGCTTCGTTTTTATAAGTCAAGGCGGCAGTGCCGTTTTTAAGTTGCGCTTTTGCGCCAAAGAGCTCGGCTGCGGGACTTACGTTGCCCGACTTGGCGGCTATCGCCATCGGCGCTCCCGCCGAAAGCAGGCAGTCGCGCTCCGACACAATGACGATGTCGGCGAGTGCGGCATAAACCGCGGCCAGCCCGACGCAAGCGCCCTTTACCACCGCGATGTGAGGCACGGCGCCGCGGAGTTTGGCGGCGCATCTTGCGAGCTTGCCGTAGCCTTCCAAAACTGCGGTTCCCTCGGCAAGCCGCGCGCCCGAGCTGTCGATTATCGAAAGGAAAGGAACGCCCGCTTTTATGGCGTTATCGACCGCTTTTTCGATTTTTTTAGCTTGCGCAATCGAAAAACTGCCTTTCAAGACGTCGCGGTTTTGGGCAAAAATATAGACGGGCGCTCCCTCAACGGTCGCATAACCTGTCAATACACCCTCGCCCAAGGCATCCGAGCCGTCCAAAAAATCCTTGCCGGCAAGGAAAACGTCCCATTCTACCAAGCTTTTTTCGTCGGTAATAGCATCAATGAAAGTTCGGATATTTTTTGTCGCGTTTTCGATTTTTAATAAATTATCCTCAAAACGCCTTCTGTCGTCCATAAGTCCTCCCGTGGAGTTTTTTTTGATTAGTTCAAATATTTAGCTAGTTTACATTATATATCAAAAAGCCGTTAAAGGCAACAGAAAAAGGGCAGCGGCTTCGCCGAACGAAAAACTAAAACTAAAACGAATAATTGTGGATAGGCGGCGCAAGCGGCGCTAATGCGCCAAACGAAAAACTAACAACTAAAAACTAAATACTGCGGTAGAAAATCTTTGTCACTCTGAGGCACTAGCCGTGAGAGTTCTCGCGGGGCGAAAGGATTTTGAGATTCTCTCGGACTCTGCGAGCCCGCAGAGCTGCGGCTTGTTTTCTTAAAATCCTAACTATTTTATAATGATTTTAAGTATGCTACTTCGGCTTCGGTCAGAGGGCGATATTCGCCGCGGCTGAGCCCGCCCAAACGAAGCGCGCCGATTGCTATCCGCTTCAAAAATGCCACTTCGCGGCCGATTGCGGCCATCATACGACGTATCTCGCGGTTTTTGCCCTCGAAAAGCGTGATTTCCAGCCGCGAAACACTGTTTTTAATGTCCAAAAGCTTGACGCGGCACTTTCCCGCTTTTTCGCCGCCCGACATCATAACGCCGTTTCTTAAGACGGCAAGCTCGCTCTCTTTCATCTCGCCCTCTACTTTGACGAGATAGGTCTTGGGAATTTCATGGCTCGGGTGCGTCAGCTTGGCGGCAAGCTCGCCGTCGTTGGTGAAGAGAAGCAGGCCCTCGCTGTCGTAATCCAGCCTGCCGACGGGAAAGACTCTTTCTTTAAGGTGAATATAGTCGAACACCGTCTTTCTGCCTCGGTCGTCGGAAGCGGTGGTGACGCAGCCCTTGGGCTTGTGAAACATAAAATAGCTGAAAACATCGGGCAGGACTGCCTTGACGCCGTCTACGGTGACGTCGTCGCGATGCTCGTCGACCTCGGTGGCAAGCTCGGTGACAATTCTGCCGTTTATCTTTACTTTGCCGTCCAAAACCAGCTTTTCAGCGGCGCGCCTGGAAGCAATGCCGCTAAGTGCTAAAAACTTGTTAATCCGCATAATCTACCCGCCGCTTTTTTTGAAGAAATCGGCGATTCCCTTTCGTTTTACGCTGCCTATGTTATACAATTTTCCGGTGTAAAGCAAGCGATTATCGAGGCTGACCAAAAAATATCCGCCGTCCTCGCCGCCTTTCAAGGGCGCTTTCAGCTCGAACGGCTTTACTTCTATCTTAATTCTTTTGAGTTCCTCGCTCTTTAAGGGGTAGAGCGGCGGTTTTTCGGCCGCAAGAACGGCGTATTTGCCTTTAGCGCCCGTTACCGGCGCGAAAGTGGTCATTCTCTCTTTATCATAAAGCGGCATAAGTTTGTAATTGGAAAAGGCATAGTCTAAAATCTGCTTGGATTTTTCCCACATCGGGCCGGTGTTGAGGACGACGGAGACGACCTCCATACCGTTTCTTTCCGCCGAAGATACGAGGCAGCGTCCTGCCACTTTGGTGAAGCCCGTCTTAATGCCCGTCGCGCCTTCGTATTCCCAAAGCATTTTGTTTTTGTTGACGAGATAGCGCCTAGGCTCGCCCGATATGCTGATGCGCTTTGTCGACACCACCTTCTTAAATATGGGGTTTTTCATGGCGTATGCCGAAATCATGGCAAGGTCTTTGGCGGTCGTATAGTGGTCTTTGTGATTGAGCCCGTGGGGATTGACGAAATTGGAAGAAGTCGCGCCCGCAGCGGACGCAGTCTCGTTCATGAGCTCGGCAAATCCCTCGATTGAGCCCGCCGTAAACAACGCCAAGGCGGCCGCGCTGTCGTTGCCGCTTCTTAACATCAACCCGTAGAGAAGCTCAAGCACGGTCAGCTTCTCCCCCTCACGAAGATAGATGGATGAGCCCTCTATTCCAACCGCTTCCCTCTTTATTATGACTATTGCGGATGGGTCGGGGACGTGCTCAAGCACGGTGATGGCGGTAAGTATCTTGGTTGTCGATGCCATAGGCATTTTTATATCGGCGTTCTCTTGGTAGAGCACGCGGCCTGTCGACACCTCGACAGCGGCGGCCGAGCCTGACGCCGGCGCCTTTTTTTCGGCATAGGCGCATTCGCCGCCCGACGTTATGAATGTGGCGAAAAGTGCAACAAAAAATATTGCGGCAAAAGCCGCGGCTACTGCTTTTTGAACGTTTTTAAAACGGTTTTCGCGATACTCATCCATTTGTCGTCGGCCTCCTCCTCCAGTTTTACGAATTTGCCCTCTTCTTTCTCCTTTTGAACCAAAAACCCGATGGGCGATATCGAAATCCCTCCCCCGCCGCCGCCCGCGTAGGGCAGGCTGCCCGACTTTCTGTCTTTCTTTTTTTCTTCGCCGTATTCCCCGCCGCCGGTAAAAAAGCCGAACGACACCTTAGACACGGGCAAAATCACCGTGCCGTCCTCGAGCAATACCGGTGTGCCCAGCACGTTGTTGGCGCCTATCAGCTTTTCAAAGTTTGTAAGCGTCGATTTGACGATGTTTTCAATATTGTTTTCCATTTTTTCACCTCTCGGGAAAACGGGGTTTTGTATAATTTTTTTGAGAGTGTTCTCTCAAACCGCTACTTTTATCCTAGTATGCGTTTTTAAACTTTGATTTACGCCGAAACTTTGTCGGCGCTGCGGCTTTTTTCAACGCGCTCAATATCGAGAAGTTTTATAAGCCACCAAAATAAGGGATAACGAACGGTGGCACTTCCGCCCAAGATAAAGGCGGTTTTAGACCAGCTTTCGATGAGCGCGTAGTCGCCCCGCTTAACAGTATCGGAGTTCATTATATGGTTCAGCCCGAAGCGAAGCATCGCGGCGGAAAGAGCCGTCTTGTCGGGTGTGGCGGCGCCGTAAAGCACGGCAAGGCGGAGCTTGGACAGCGTCATACTTCTTATAATCGGCAAAAAGCTCGCCTTTAAATATTTGGGCTCCTCTTGGCCGAAATGCATTACTTTTTTTCGGTGGTGAAGGGCGAATTTGCCGTCGGCCTCCTTGATTTCGCCGGTGAACAGCTTGATTTTAGCGACGGAAACCGAAAAAATAAAAAGCTTCCGAGAGATATCCACGTAAAACTTAATCTCAAGCGAAAACGGAACCGCCAAAATCACGGTAAGCGCGCCGATAACATATAATGCCGCCATATCGTGTTTAGTATTTAATTTGAAATCTAAAGTATACGAAAGGCACTAAGGTTATAATTAAAATTGAAATCATAATATAAGCTTATAAAGCGCCTCGGGCAATAACAAAGCGCCCCGATGACGAGGCGCTTTAAATTAGCAAACATGGATTAAAACTGCAGAAATTGACTTGGCTTTTGGTCTGCTCTGCCATCAAGCTTTCAGCAAAAAAGTTATTCGATGACTTCGACATCTTCTTCCCCTTCCAAAAAGTCGGGAAGCTCGTCCTCATCCTCTTCTTCGGCAGGCTCGGCGGCGGCGGCGACCTCGGAGAGCGGCTCTCCGCCTTCCTCGGTTTCAAGTATCGAGCGGTTCTGAAACAGCGTTTCGGAGGCGGGATTGTAGCGGTTGAGCTCCAAAATCCGTTTGGCTATGTATTCGGCGTCAGGAAGCTCGGCGAGCGAGGAGATGTTGAATTTTTTCAAAAACTCGTCGGTGGTGCCGTATTCCAGCGGAAGCCCCACCGTTTCTCGGCGGCCGAGCACGACGATAAGGCCTGCGCGCAGAAGCACGGAAAGCGCATATTCCGCGCTTGTCGAGCGAAAATCCTCGATTTCGGAGCGCGTTATCGGCTGTTTGTAGGCGATAATGGCGAGAACGTCAAGCACTTTGGCCGAAAGCTGTTTTTCTTTGACTTTCTTCAGGGCGTCGGCGATGGCATCGCCGTAACGCGGGTTGGAGGAAAACTGCACCTTGTTGTTGAGGTTGATGAGAACGACGCCGCTGTCTTCAAAGGAATATTTATCGCAGAGCTCCTTTAAAATGGCGTTGAGCTCGCGCATGGTAAGCCCCTCAAACTTCTCAAGGATATCTTTTTTGGCAATCTCGCTGCCTGCCGTGAAAATGATGCCCTCGATAATCTGTTTAAGATTCTCCATTTTTCATTTCCTCCTCGGTTATTTCGGTGAAGGCTTCGCCGCTCTCTTTGAAATTGACCATCATATCGCCGAACAGCTTGTCCTGCGACGCCGTGATAAACTGGCGTTTCAAAAGCTCTAAAATGGCTAAAAAAGTGTTGACAACCTCGGTTTTGGTGGCGTATTCGTCGAACATCTCAAAGAATGTCATCCGCCTTTTCTCGAGGAGCTCGCGGTAGATATAGTTATAGCGGTCGGCGACGGTGTATTCTTCGCGATAGACAATCTTGGGCTCGTCGGACGCAAGCGAAGCGCGGTGCTCGGCGCTGTTCAAGGCGATGGCGTAAGCGTCGACCAGCTTTTCCATGGTGAGGTTTTTAACGAAAAGTATGTAGTCCTCGCGGTCATAGCCCGGTTCGCGGTAGAAGCGGTTGGTGGTTTCCATCAGCCTAAGCTTTTCGGTGGCGTCCTTTATGAGCTTGTATTCCTCGATGGAGGCGAGGAAGCTCTTTTCCTCCTGCTCGTCCTCGATGGTGAATTCCTCGTCGGGCATCAGGCGCTTGGATTTAAAATATAGAAGTCTGGAACCGAAGACTAAAAACTCGCCGGCGTAGTCGGAATCGAGGTCTTCCGCCGCCAGCACGATGTCGACGTATTGAACAACCACCTTAGACAAAAAGAGGTTTTTAACGTCGATTTCACTCCGTGTAATAAGCTCATAAAGCAGCGCAATCGGCCCTTCCCAGTCGCCGAGGTGGTAGATAAGCTCCTTCCTCTTCATTTTAAGGAAACCAAACTCGACCTCGGCTATCTCGGCCGAAATATCGCCCGAGGCAAAATCCGGCGGCGCCAAAAGCTCGTCGAATGAGTCTATTACCTTGACTTCCGTTATATCCATTGAACTCCCCACGCCGCAGAAATCAGCCGCTGAACAAAACCTAAAATTTGATCCATATAGAGCCCGAAGGGGTCTAAATACCGAGAAATGCGCCCGAGAAGCGCGCCGACCACGATGATGCCGATTAAAATATAGATGCCGTATTTTCTCATTATCCGCGCATATCCCGATTGCGGAGCGAAGCATTCGACGACGCGGAAGCCGTCAAGCGGATAAATCGGAAGGAGATTGAAGGCGATGAGGGCGACGTTAATCACGGTGCCGAAGACGAAGAAGTTTAAGAGAAGCTGAAAAATCACCTCGACCACAACGCTCTTTACAATCGCCTCTGCCGGAATCAGCAGGACAAGCCCGATACAGCCGAAGAACGCAACGGCGAGCAATAGGTTGGCCGCCACACCGGCAAGCGATACTGTCAATATACCGCGCTTAACGTGTCTGAAGGCGGCGGGATTTATCGGCACGGGATTTGCCCAGCCTATGCCCGCTACCAAGAATAGCACCATGCCCGCAAGGTTGAAATGGACGCGCGGGTTGAAAGAAAGCCGCCCCATGTTTTTTGCCGTCGAATCGCCGTTTAAAAGCGCGACGTATCCGTGCGCGACCTCGTGCGTCATGATGGAGATGAGCGAGGCGCCGAGCACGGCGACAATCATAATAAAGATTTCTCTGGGCGAGCCGCCCGAGAACAATAATCTAAGCATTAATACCCGAGTATCACTATGCCCTACTTAAGCCAGTCGGGCAGGCAGTTGTTTCTGATTAAGTCTTCGTAGGTCTGCGGCTTCACGATATAATCCGCCTTTCCGTCCTGCACAAGCACGACGGGAGGAATGGGATTCATGTTATAGTTCATCGCCATGGTGTAGTTGTAGGCGCCCGTAGCAAAGACAGCTATTATGTCGCCGCGCTTTGCGGGCGCGAGCTTGATGTCTTTGGCAATAATATCGCCGCTTTCGCAGCATTTGCCGCAAATAGTGACGGTCTCCGAAGCGGGCAGCGCCGCTTTGTTGGCGACTATCGCCGAATATTTGGAGCCGTAGAGCGCGTAACGCGGGTTGTCGAACATTCCGCCGTCAATTGCAATGTATTTTCTGATGTCGGGAATGGTCTTGACCGCGCCCACGGTGTATAAGGTCACGCCCGCCTCGCCGACTATGGAGCGTCCCGGCTCGATGACGAGGAAGGGACGCTTAATCTTTTTCTCGACGACCGCTTTCGATAAAAACATCGCTATCGTCTTGACATACCAGGCATATTGGTCGCCCGAAAATTCGGGGTCTTCCTCGGTGTAAGTAATCCCGAAGCCGCCGCCCAAATTTAAGATTTTAACGTCTATTCCCAGCCCGTTGAGCTTAACGATAAAGGACGTCATTTTATCAATCAGCATTTCATAGCCGCTGATTTCGAAAATCTGCGAGCCGATGTGGGCGTGGAGCCCCGAAAACACAAGGTTTTCGGCGGCGGCGGCGCGCTTTATAAGTTCTACCGTGTTTTTGTCTTCGATTGCCCAGCCGAACTTGCTGTCGGGCGTGGCGGTTTGGACGGCGGCGTAAGTGTGCGCCTCGATGCCGGGATTTATGCGGAGCATGACGCTCTGCACCTTCCCCAGCCGCTTGGCGGCGGCCGAAATCATTTCTATTTCGTCGGGATGGTCAATGACTATATTCCCCACTCCCGAAAGCACGGCGAACTCTATTTCGTTAAATAGTTTATTGTTGCCGTGGAAATATATCCGCTCTGGCGGAAATCCCGCGCGGAGCGCGGCAAACAGCTCGCCGCCCGACACGACGTCGATGGAAAGCCCCTCACTGTTCATGATTTTATACATCGCGACGGCAGAGAACGCCTTGGATGCGAACGCTACCGCGCCCTCGCCGTAGAAGGCCTCAATCGTCTTTTGAAAGGAGCGCGAAACCTCGCGGATATAGCTTTCGTCCATTACGTAGAGAGGCGTGCCGAACCTTTCGCGAAGCTCGGAGGCGGTCAGCCCGCCTATCACTAAGTCGTTACCCTCTATTTTTAAGGTATCTCTGAAATTCATGAGTATTATGTAAGCTCCGATAAATTATGGATAAAATTATATATTGCCAAACCCTCATTGTCAATTGATTTCCCCTTCGGCAAATCTCGCAGCTTCCTCACTAAGATAACTTTAGATATTAGTAGCTTAATTTATTGCATGCAGATATTTATATCAAAACTTTCATTTTAATCATTCTTCATTCTTTTTGTCATTATTCCGATTTTGGTAATCAGAAGTTCTTTCCTGCTCCTTAAAACGGCAAAGGTGCTTTCACGCAAGCACCTTTGCAATTCTAAAGCATTATCTTATTTTATCGCCAAAAAATTGCGATACCTATCTTGTTTTTCTTACCATTTCCCGATAATATATTTTATTTCGTCGAACAGTGTAGATTTTGGGACATCCTTAATTAAAACGAGCGCCACTTCGTCAACCACTACACCGTTCTTTAAGACAATCGCCTTACCCGCGATTTCGCCAGCCTTCATCGGCGCGGCCACGAAATCGGGAACCTCGTATTTCACTGTGACGTCGGGGTTGTCGCCGCGTTTCACTATCGCCGCGATGGTGCGCTCGGGAACTAAGCCTGCCGTCTTCTCCTTGCCCTTTTTAACCGCTATTTCGGCGGCGACTTGGCTTCTTTCCAAAAGCACTTTATTTTCGAAATTGGCGAATCCGTCATTTAAGAGCTTGGACGCTTCGGCAAAGCGAACTTTGCTGTTTTCGGCGCCGATTATGACGGAAATCAGGCGCATTCCGCCCCGCTCAGCCGTCGCCGACACGCAGAACATCGCCTCGTTTGTGAAGCCCGTTTTGCCGCCGTCACAACCTTTATAAAACCGCACTAACTTGTTGGTGTTGGTCATCACCGTTTCGCGCCCGTCGGGATGGACATAGTTTTCAAGCCATATATGCGAAAACTCGAAATATCCCTTATGCTTTATGAGCGCGGCTGTCATAATGGCGACGTCTTTCGCCGAGGAATACTGCTCGGGCGCGGGCAGTCCGGTGCAGGTGGCGAAATGGGTGTTGCTCATGCCGAGCTCTTTTGCGCGCTTGTTCATGAGAGCGACAAAACCCTCTTCGCTGCCCGCAATAGCTTCCGCCATCGCCACGCTGGCGTCGTTTGCCGAGCAAATGACGATGCTCTTCAGTAGATTCCGAAGTTTATGGGTGGTGTTTGCCGATAAGAATACTTGGGATCCGCCCATGCCTGCCGCCGTATCGCTGACGGATATATCGCTGTCCAAATTAAATCTTCCATTTCCCATCTCCTCATAAATAATGAGCGTCGTCATGATTTTGACCATGCTGGCGATGGGCAGCCGCGCGTTTTCGTTTTGCGAAAACATAACAGTGCCGCCCGAAGCGTCGGTCAGATAGGCGGACTTCGCCCTGACGCCGGCGGGCGCCGCCGTCTTCACAATGTCGACCGCTTCACCGCCGCCTGCGCGCATTAAATCCGCCGCTTCGGCGTATTGCCCGCTTGCGGAAACGATGCAAACCGAAAGAACAAGCGTCAAAATAAGCATTAAAGCGGCCAACAGCGCGGCGAATTTTCTGTTTAATTTATTTTCCATATCGGTCTCCTCAACTTTTATGTAGGCGCATCAGGAGGATTTTCGCAAATAATTTTTATGTAGGAACATTGAAGAAGAATTAAAGTTAAAAACAAAATAAAGTTCTAACGATATCCGAATTTGCGGCACAAAGCCCAAGTCAATTTATGTAGAAAGAATTTCTAAAAATAAGAAAGATTTTCTAAAAATAGTTTAAAGCCCCGCGCCGCTTTTATTCAAAGCACTTTTAAGCTCTGCCAAAGATTTTGCTATTTTTACTCTATATTCTCGGGCGTTAGACAAAATACACAGTTTAAATACTTAAAATTTAAGCTATCATTTAAGTGTGGATAGCGCATTCAGCAGCAGCAAGCCGAGCGGCGATTTTTTATATTTGCCTCACGAACGCGAGGAAGCGGATATTTTGCGCCTTAAAAAGGCCGTTCATCGTTATTTGCTCGAAATGGGGTTTATGCCTTTAAAATACGGCTTTTTTATGCTGCAACACATTCTGACTAAAGGGCTTTTAGGCGAAAAAATTCTGCCTCTCAACACCGCTGCTTATAAAGAGCTGTCCCAAACCACGGCGCGGAGCGTCGCGGCAATCGAAAAAGATATCCAAAATTCCATTTCCGACGCCTGGCTTCGCGGAAAAATTGAGCTTCTATATCGTGATTTCGGCGAAACAATCGACATGAGGCGCGGCAAACCCACCAACAAGCATTTCATTTTAACCGTTATTGAATTTTTAAAGTTCAGGATAAACTGACTTAGTCTGGCGCGCAAATTCGACATATTTTGACCTTGCGTTGAATATGCTTTTATATGAAATTTTGGCGCCGCGTCAACTGCATTTTAAAGGATTTTTACCAAGGCTTCATCGTTCAGTTTAAAAATATTTATTTTTGGCTTTCGATGCTTGCCATTCTCGGTATAATCTTGGGGATTGTCTTGACCGCGACAAGTAAATATGCCTTCGAGGAATATGAGCGGCGAATCGGCGCGGGACCGGTGTTTTTCAGCACATTTTTCATGCTTTTGGCATTCTACACCGTCATTTTATTTTCGGGAATCAACGGTTTTTTAACATTTTTATCTTATTTGAGCGTCTTTATCGCGGGCGCAAGGTTCGGTTATATTTCGGCAGTCCTCTTCGGCGCCTGCGGCGGCCTAGGCATTGTAAATTTCTTTTTGATTTATCTGCCCATTTATGTCATTTCAATCTTTCTTCTGATAACCGCCATCGCTTTAATGAGCCCCTATAAAGGCTTCATCGAATGCAAAAGAATGTTCAACAAGCTCTTTCAGCGTGTTTTGGTGATATTCACTATCAATACTCTCGGCTTAGTCTTTTTCAACTTCATCGTCGGCGCCTTTTTCAAAGTTTTAGTCATATAAAATCCTTGTCACTGAGCGAAGCGTAAGCCTCTCGCGGGGCGAAAAATTATGAACGAAAAACGCTCAACGAAAAACGAATAACTGAGGGGAATGGAGATAAAAGTTAAACCAATTTTTATTTAAGTATTAATAGTAAAATATAGCTAAACATTTAAGATAGATAGTTTTTTCGGCACACCTACACCGCTACCAGAGTTTTTCGATTTAAATTTCGTTGATCATTGATTTCATCACCATTCAATCAACAGTTTTTGTTGAGCGTTTTTCGTTATATCTTAACATTCCGGCGGAGAATCGGGAGAATCGGTAGAAAGGATGCCGGCGTTGACGCCGACCAGCTCGACCAGCACGGTATCGGCGCCGAATTTAACAATTCTGTTCCAAGGTATGAAAATGCTGTCGGACGAGGACAAGTTTTTAAAGAACTTTTTGCAACCCGGGACGATTATTCCCAAGACCTTGCCGAAACAGGAAAACTCGACATCGCAAACTCTGCCGAGCTGTCTGCCGTCGCAGATATTGACAACTATTTTCTCGCGAAGCTCCAAAAAGGTATAGTTCTTCAAAATCCGACCTCAACAGAATATATGCCGAATATTTCAAAATATGACAAAATTTTTAATCAAAAGTATTCTAATTTACCTTCATTTCTAACATACTTCTCTAATTTTTGCACTAATTTATAATACTTTTGCGTCGAATTTTATTTTCTTTAGGGATCTTGCGAGGCAGTAAAAACGCCTTTAAATGATGAAAGCAATGGTTGAGAATAAGCAATTGCGCAAACAATTAATCACAGGGCGCGATTATAAGATGGATGCAAGGCTCAAAACTTCCCCATTGAATGCTTGCATTCAATGGGGGACTCGATAATATCGCGGGACAGGCGCCAATTAAAATACGCAACTGCGCCGCGACGCCGGCAGTAAATGCGGCAATGCGTTTATAAGCGCGCCCTGTCAGTGCATGTATTTGCGGAGATACTCAATGCCCGACTTTTCCAGTCGCGATACCTGCGCCTGCGAAATGCCCACCATTTTGGATATTTCCATCTGCGTTTTGCCATGGTAATAACGAAGCGCTAAAATTTCCTTTTCGCGCTCGGGCACCTTTTTGATGGCTTCCGAAAGCTCTAAGCTTTCAATCCAGTTTTCGGGCGAGTTTTTTTCGTCGGCTATTTGGTCGGAAAGTAAGATTGTGTCCTCTTCGTCGGAATATATCGGTTCGGAAAAGGAAACCGGCTCGGAGATGGCATCGAGGGCGCACGCTATTTCGGAGATGGGCACCGCTATTTCTTCGGCTATTTCAAACAGCGTCGGGTATCCCCCGTTTTTGCTGTTGGATATTTCCTCCTTGGCCTTCAACGCCCTATACGCCGTGTCGCGGAGGTTTCTGCTGACCTTGATGCCCGTTCTGTCGCGGAGAAATCGCCTTATTTCCCCTATTATCATGGGCACGGCGTAGGTTGAAAACCGCACTTCAAGCGTGGTATCGAAATTTGCAATCGCTTTCATCAGGCCAACGCAACCTACCTGAAAGAGGTCGTCGGGGTTTTCGTCGCTGTTTTTAAACCTCCCCACTATGCTCAGAACAAGCCGCATATTCGCCTTTATAAACAGTTCTCTTGCATCTTCGTCGCCTTCTTTTATCTTGTGAATTAAATTTTCGCATTCTTTCGCGCTCAGTTTGGGAAGCTCGGATGTGTTTACGCCGGTGATTTCGACTTTGTTCATAGTGTTTATCTCCTTTTTTCTTATGTAAGCGGATTTACTTTGAACAAATAGTCGTTCGGGCTTGCGGCGTGGGCGGTTAGCATTTTCCCACTGGTTTTATTTAACCACGCAATCCGGCTTACTTGCCGCCGAATGCAATTCGGTCGATAAGTCAATCTGCCGTTTTCTTCATTTCATAATTTAGCCGCAAAAAAATTACACTTTGGCTTTAAAATTATGGGTTGAGGACGAGAGTATGTAGCCTTGATTTAGTTTTTGAAATTAAATGAAGATAATAGAAAAAGTGGTTTTCCAAATTTTTTTTTTAAAAAATAATAAGTTGTAGGTATTAAAGGCTAAATTTCTTAGGCATAAGTAACACTGACCGCTCAGTCATACCAGCTTCGCTATTTCTTTTTTCAGTTTGCTGACGATTTTTTTCTCAAGGCGGGATATGTAGGATTGGGATATGCCCATCATTTCGGCGATTTCCTTTTGCGTCTTCTCTTCCTCGCCGTAGAGCCCGAATCTAAGCGCCACTATCTTTCTGTCGCGCTCGGGCAGTTTGTCGAAAGTCAACTTGAGCATTTCGCGCTCGGCGCTGCTTTCGACCTCACGGTATATTATGTCGCTTTCGGTGCCGAGTATGTCGGAAAGCAGTAAAACGTTTCCGTCCCAGTCGACATTTAGCGGTTCTTCGAGGGATATTTCCGCTTTTATGCGCACCATCTTCCTAAGATGCATCAAAATCTCGTTCTCAATGCACCGCGAGGCATATGTCGCGAGTTTGATGTTTTTGTCCTTATCGAAGGAGTTTACCGCCTTAATGAGCCCTATTGTTCCCACCGAAACCAAGTCCTCAAGCTCGATGCCGGTATTTTCAAAGCGTTTGGCTATATAGACGACCAGCCTCAAATTCCGCTCTATTAACAGCAGCCGCGCTTCTTCGGAGCCCAATTGCAGTTTTTCAACAATCTCGTTCTCTTCCTCGGGCGAAAGCGGAGCGGGCAAAGCCTCGCCGCTTGTTATGTAGTCAACCTCGGCCTTAGGCTTGGCAAGGTCAAAAAGCCGGATGAATTTTAATATTAACTGCAAAAGTTTTCTCATATCCCCACCTTATTATAAGCGCTCGCTCTATCGTTTACCTTTGGCTTGCCGCTCTTGGTTTGCGGTCACTTAAAATCGCTCTTCCGCTAATTTTCGGGACAATATATTTAGCGCGCCGACTATGCCTTAAATATGTTCTTAACATTTTTCTTAAGTAATTTCGCTTTAAGATTGGTTATTGTTCTTTTCTGCTTTTATTCGCTCAAGCGGCGTTGGGCATAAGCGCGCAGTTTAAAATGACGTCGTAGTCCTTTTTTATCTCCGAAACGGTTGCAAGCACATTTGAGAGTTCGATTTCACGTTCTTTTTCGGCGATTTTAAGGCCGCTGATGCTGACAAGCGGCAAAACTTTCTCGCCCGTCACCGTTTTCACACTGATTTCGCCGCGCCGCTCGGCCTCGGCCGCCTCCAAGACCTTTTGAGATATCACTATTACGGGCTTAAGCGTGCAGAAGTCGAAAAGTGTGTTGCCGGTGTCCCAAAACCCTGTAAACTCCCTTGCTCCGCATCCTGTATGTATAATGATTTTCACTGTTTCGTGCCGCGCGCTTTCGGTGTGTTTAATTTTGAGCTGTCTGATAAAATACGCCGTAAACAAACCCGCAAGCGCGATAAGGCCCAAAATGCCGGTGTTGGTATTGAGTCCGCCGATAAAAAGTCCTAAGCCGTAGACGACGCCGCCGAAGGCGAATGTTACGGCGACAAAGCTTACCGTAGTCAAAAGATAGCCTTTAAAGCTTTTAAATCCGCCGAAAATGACAGGTAATAGCAGCGCGACACCAACTTTGTATAAGAATAATAGAAAGGTTTTTTCGATGTAGAGGACGGGAAAGGCCAGTGCGGCGCCGACAGCCGACGCCAAGACCATTCGCCACTTTTTTACCCTAGTATTGAGAACGCAGAAGGAAACAAGATAAATCAAAAAGAGATTTACCAGCATGTTATCGAATAGAACCGCTTCGATGTAAACCGTCAACACATGATCCTCGAGAACTATTATAGGCCGTTTTTTTGTCGAAATATTTCCGTTTGATAAATTAACGAATAACTAAAACGAGTAAGGAATAATGGTGGAAACGGCGCGGATGAGCCAAAATACTACAAATCTTAGCTTTTTGGACTGTCATTTTTATTATTTATTCTTATATGATAAATTTAATTTATAGTTCTCAACATTAATCCATCCTCAGTTTTTCGTTTTTAGTTTTTAGTTGATCGTTGGTTCTCATCACCCCTCCAACCTCAATTATTCATTATTAATTATTCATTATTCGTTAAATTAAAAGCCCCGCAACTGCGGGGCTTTTGATTGTTATCGGTTACTTTTTCTTAAGTTTTTTCAAGAAAGGCGGAATGGAAGCGTCCTCGTCGACGTCGATGCGCGAGGAAGAAACCACGCTCTTTTCGACGGGCGCGGGTGCTGCTGCCGAGGCTTGGTGGGGCTTGGGCTCGGCCTGTTGCTCTCTCGGCGGCATAGGCGGGTTTAAGAGGTCCTGCCCGTATAGTGAGGGCACCGATGAGGCATAGCGGGGATTTCGATTCAAAAGCAAAATGTCCTTGCTGACGAAGCCTGTCGCTATGACGGTAAGGCGGATTTCGTCGCGGACGCCCGGCTCGATGGCTAGGCCGAAAATAATATTGGCGTCCTCGTCGACGACGTCACGGATAAGGTTGCAGGCCTCGCCGATTTCGTCGATGGTGGTATCCTCGCCGCCCGTGAAGTTGAGAATAAGCGCCGTCGCGCCCTCGATTCTGGTTTCAAGAAGCGCGCTGGAAACGGCTTGGCTGGCGGCGTCGATATGCCGCCTTTCGCCCTTGCCGATGCCTATGCCCATGTGCGCGATGCCCTTGTTTTTAATGACGGTGCGGACGTCGGCAAAATCAAGGTTAATGAGGGCGGGCTTAACTATAAGATCAGTTATGCCCTGAATGCCCTGCCTTAAGACGTCGTCGGCTATTTTAAACGCTTCCTTTATCGAAAGCTGCTTTTTTGCGCCGTCGCCGTATTGGTAGCGCGTCTGATGTTGCGTCAAAAGTTTTTGGTTGGGGATAACAAGCAGCGTATCGACGAATTTTCTAAGCTTTTCGATGCCCATATCGGCGTTGCTCTTTCGCTTCTTGCCCTCAAAGTCGAAGGGGCGCGTGACGACAGCGATAGTTAAAATATCCTTTTGCTTGGCGATTTGGGCGATGACGGGAGCCGCGCCCGTGCCGGTGCCGCCGCCCATGCCCGCGGCTATGAACAAAAGGTCAACGCCATCTAAGCACGCCGCTATTTCGGCTTCCGACTCAACCGCCGCCTTTTCGCCGATTTCGGGGTCCGACCCCGCGCCCAATCCTTTGGTGAGTTGGCGTCCCAACTGAAGCCTTCGTTCGGCGCGCGAAGTAAACAGCGCCTGCTTGTCGGTGTTGGCTGCTATATAGTCACAGCTTGTTATACCGGCGTCAATCATATTATTGACGGCGTTATTGCCGCCGCCGCCCACGCCGATTACCAATATTCTTGCCGAGCAGGATTGCTCAGTGTCGTTCATAAAACCTCCGAAAAGCACGCGCTTTCAATGTTTTTATATAGCTTCCGAATTTTGCGGCTTCTTATCTTGCGTATTGCCTAGTCAAAATTGCTTTTTGCTAAGAAAAGCAGACTAAAGCTTGTTTTTTAACTTCCGAACAGCAACCTTTTGAGCTTATCTTTAAAAAATTCGGCCTTGGGCTTGCTCTCGTCGAGATTTGACGCGACGTCGAGAAGGCTAATAAGCGAGGAGCGGCAGGGACGGTTGTAGCCGGGCGCCACCGGAGCCACGATTTCTATGTTTTTTCCCGTCTTCTCGGCCAAAAATTCCTTGGCGCCGCGGATGTAGGAAACGCCCAAGCCCGTCAGATACAGAGGCACGTAGCTCGGGCACTTAAGCTCCGACTTGTCGATGGCGCGCTTCAAAAACTCCGCCATCTGCTCCAGCCGCGCTTTGACAATCTCGTTGGTTATGTCGGCGGCAACCTTGGTCTTATCGGCGGCCTCATACATCTCGCCGCTCGAGAACTGAAGGTTGAGATCAACCTTTTCCTTGATATCCTCCGCCGTCTTGAAGGGAATGCTCAAAACCTCGGCGATATCGCCAGATATATGCGCGCCGCCCAGCGAAAACGAGGCTATGGAAGTGAGCCCGTCGCCCCGAGCCTGCGACACCGTCGTTGACATATAGCCTATGTCGGCGAGAAGCACATATTTATCGCGCTGGGCGGCCTCAAACAGACTCATCGTTTCCGCCCACGCCGTCGAAATGAAATCTATTTCCTTAATACCGAGTTTTTCGAGAAAATCCGAAAACAAATTGACGAATTTTCTTTCGGCGAGAACATAGGAAATTAAGCCCGTCAGCTTGTATGCCGTAAGGCCTACGGGCTCGATAATCCGCTTGGTCTTGTCGTCGAGCGTGAAATACGCCGCAGACCAGCTGATGGCAATATACTCGGGGTCTTTTTTGAAGGTGTCGCCTTTTTTATAGAGCCGCTCCAGCTCCTCTTCCGACACCCTGAATGTCTTGCCGAAGTTTAAGCTGACGCTCTTGCATTGAACGGCCGAAAACTCGCCCGGCACGCCTATGTAGAGTTTTTTTACGCGCTTTCCCGTCTCCGATTTAATGCCGTCCAGCACCTTTTTCAAGGCGGCGAACAGGCTCTCCTCCGACAGCCATTCGCCCTGCTGATAGCCGTCGTATGCGGCTTCGGCGAGGGCGCGGATATTGAAGATATTCTTGGCGGTCTTCTTGCCCGCGAGCGCCATTAGTTTGCCCGAACCGATATCCAAGACCGTCACATCATTTGAAAGCAGCATAATACCTCAAATCCGGCTTAGCCGGACTTATACATACATAGATAAATTTTAAACTAAGGATAGTGAAATGTCAATAAAATGCGGATAAATCAAAAATTATCGAGGAAGTTTGCATATATTGAAACAACACAAAAGGAAGGCGAATTTAATAAGCATAAGCCTAATTTGGAAGTTAATTTTTGGAGAAATATTGCTTAGAAGCTAAAAAATTCAGTCGGCATACCAGACAAACTCAGAAAGTTCGGCGTCGTAGCGTATAAAACCGTGCGTAACGCGTCCGCGGACTTCGGCATCCTCCGAGCTTGAGGCCGATTGATACCACCCGTAAGCCGCGCTGATCCGCTCCGAAATTACGGTGAGTGCCGAGGCGCTAATCTCAAAGGCCACTCCCGAACGGGTTGAAACGGTCAATTTTTCGGCATCGAGATTGATTTCGGAAACGAACGCAGAAAAGGCACCGCCGTAAATTTCCAGATTCTCAAACGCCGCAACGATGTTTTGAAGAATAATTATCTCACTTCTTTGGGTGTCGATAAGATTAATTCCCGCCTTTAAGTTTTCGGAGCTTATTTCGACGTTTGTTTTGGTTATCGGGCCGTCCTCGGTCTCACTTTGGGCGAGTGCCGAAGACTCCAGCACTTCTACAACGCAAAACTCGCGGTCGACCAAGGCGAAAGTGTCCGTCCCCACCGCTTTGAATGCGAGGACAGGATGCCGCACCGCTACGTGAATGATTATTTTGTTGGGGAAAACGCGCTCGATATTGATGACCTTGACCGAGGGCAGCTTGGACTGAATCCGCGATACCACAAGATGTTCGCTTATCGTAAAGATGTTGTTGGCGGGCTTGATGGCGGCCGCTTCGAGAATTTCATCCTCCGAAATATGCCCGCCTTCGCCCGCAAATTTAACCTCGACAGAACTCACGGTAAAGACCGTGAAATTCAAAATTACCACGACCACCGTCACCGCGAGAAATATTAAGAGTGTTATAAGCCTTTTGTTCATAGATTTATCGGTTCTGTTAAATAACCCGAATTTATTTATAAAAATTAACTGACAAATTAATTTTTCTTGGCAACGTTTTTCGGAGCGTTTTTGCCTTTGCTTTCCCAAAGTAAGCCAGGGCTTTCGTATTTATCGAATTATCTCAAATATCCTCATTCGCTACAACGTTATTCGCTTTATATCCGCGCCCAAGGACGCCAAAACCGCTTCTAGCTTTTCATAACCGCGGTCGATGTGGTGCGGCTCCAAGACGGTCGTCACGCCTTCGGCGGCAAGGCCAGCAAGCACCAGTCCCGCGCCGCCGCGAAGGTCGTTGGCCGTCACCTCCGCCCCTTTTAGCCGTCCGCCCGTCACCGTCGCCGTCACGCCGTCAACAATTATCGCGGCGTCCATCTTCCTTAGTTCGGCGGCATGCGCGAAGCGGTTCTCAAAGATGTTTTCGCGGATTACGCCGACGCCGTTCGACACCGCCATAAGCGTCATAAACTGCGGCTGCAGGTCGGTGGGAAAACCGGGATAAGGCTCGGTTTCGACAAAACTTATGCATTTCCCGCGACCGCGCGAATACACGGTTATATTATCACAGTCGACGCGGTATCCGCAAGCGCTTTTAGGGAGTTTGGTCAAAAGCGAGCAAAGATGCGAAGGTTCGACATTTTCAAGCGTTATTTCGCCGCCTGCGACACAAACGGCGATAATAAGCGTGCCTGCAGTTATTCTGTCGGGAATGGGCGTGTGTGCCGCGCCGTGAAGCCCGTCCACGCCCTGAATTTTTATTACCGCCGTGCCCGCGCCCGACACTTTGCCGCCCATAGCGTTGATGAAGTCCTGAAGGTCGGTTATTTCGGGCTCGCGCGCGGCGTTTCTGATTGTCGTCACACCCTCGGCGAGCGCGCCGGCAAGGATAAGGTTTTCGGTAGCGCCGACGCTGGGTATCTTTAAACAAATATCGGCGCCTTTAATAACGTCAGTCGAGCAGATTATTTCGTCACCGCGCTCCTCGATGCCTATATTCATTCGCCGAAAACCGTCGATGTGAAGGTTAATTGGGCGCTTGCCTATCTCGCAACCGCCCGGGTAAGCGACGCGCGCGTGTTTTTCCCTCGCCAAAATCGCGCCCAATAGGAAAATGGACGACCGCATCTCCCGCGCCAAACAGCCGGGGATTTCGGCGCCTTCAAGCCGTCCGTATGTAGTAATAGAGCCGCCCTCCTTGACGACGGACACGCCGAGCAGTTTTAAAATGTTCTGCATCATCTCGACGTCGGCTATTTGGGGGCAGTCTTTGATTGTTGTTGCTTCGTCGGTCAGTATCGAGGCCGCAAGCAGCGGCAGAACGGCATTTTTGGCGCCTTTTATCCTCGTGCTGCCGGCAAGCTTTTTTCCGCCTCTGATTTCGAGTTTGTCCATACTACTCCTTTGGGCAAGTCCTATAGGTTTTTGGCAACACTACATACTATGGCGGCGGCAGTTTTTGTGTATTTTGGGCGTTTCGCCTGACGTTCATGATGAGTCCGACAGCGCACATATAGGCAATCAGCGAGGTTCCGCCCGCGCTTATGAAAGGAAGCGGCAGTCCTGTGGGCGGAATAGCGCCCGAAACAACGGCGACGTTGGCGGCCGACTGAACGGCAAGCATGGCGGTGACGCCCGCAGCAAGATAGCACTCAAACCTAGTGCTTGCCCTCGCCGCCGTCCTGATGCCGTGGACAATCAGCGCAACGAAGAGGCCGAGAAGGATAAGACAGCCGACAAAGCCCGTTTCTTCGGCGATGATGGATAGAATAAAATCCGACTCGGCAAAGGGCAAAAACAGATATTTTTGCCGCGAGTTCCCTATTCCCAACCCGAAAAAACCGCCCGACGCCAGCGCGTAGAAGGACTGAATCAATTGATACCCCTCCGCCTTAGGCGCCGACCACGGGTCGACGAAGGCGAGAATCCTCCTTATCCGATAAGGCTCGGCCAAGATTAAAGCGGGCACGCCCGCTATAACGGGCAGCACATAGATTGCGGCGTGTTTTCCCTTGATGCCGCCGATAAACAGCATTATTGCTGTGACGGCGGCGACGCAGATGGTAATCGACATATTGGGCTCCAGCATGAGAAGCACGCACATTACGCCGCCCGCGCCGACGACGGGCAGAGTGTGGACGAACTTTTTCAGCCCGTATTCGCTCATATACTCCGCTATAAAGATAACCAACCCAAACTTGGCGAGCTCGGAGGGTTGCACCGTAGTGAAGCCCAAATTGAGCCACCTTGTCGCGCCGTAGCTCTCCACGCCGAGCCCGGGAATAAACACCGCGGCAAGAAGCGCAACGCTTAAAGCTAAAAAAAGCCACCAAAGATTTTTGATTTTATCTATCGGGCAGAAAGAGACCAGCACCATGAGCGGAAGCCCCAGCGCCATAGCGACGGCTTGTTTCTTAACATAAAAAAAGGCGTCGGCATGCTCGAGCGACGCCGAGTAGGAGCTTGCCGAATGGATAAAGACCAGCCCGACGGCGGCGAGCGCCGCAGTCAAAAAGAGTGCGGTAAAGTCGAAATTTTTCCTAATCGGCATTTTATCCACCGAAAACGCCGGAAAAACCATCCAATGCGGCAACAAGCGCATTGAAGTCGCGGCCGCGCTCCTCGTAACTTGTATATCGGTCAAAGCTTGCCGAAGCCGGTGAAAAGAGAATGTTTAAAATGTCCGCACGCGCCGCGCACTCTACGCATTCTTGGAGCGTAGCGCGGTAGGATATGTTTTTAAAACCCACCGAAAGCGCCGCCTCGAGAATTTCGGGGGCGTTGCCGCCCGTCACTAAAACTTCGCAAACATTTTGGGGCAACGACATAAATAGCTCTCTGAAATCCTCGCCCTTGTCGGAGCCGCCGAGAATGAGCGCCGTTCTTTCCGCCATCGCCTTTGCCGCCGCCAGCGTAGCCGCAATATTGGTGCCCTTGCTGTCGTTATATACTGCCCTGCCGCCAAGCCTTCCTATGTATTCGACGCGGAAATGCGGCGGCTCGAAAGATTCCAGCGCCTTGGCAATGGCGTAGGGCTGAACGCCCAAAAGCGAACAGACCGCCGTCGACGCAAGCGAGTTTTCGACGTTGTGTGTCAAGCTGCTGAAGAGTTCCGAAGTGTGGATAATGTGGCTTCCGCGCCAATATATTGAGCCGTCTTCTATGTAGGCATCGCCGGCGTTGCTTTTTGAAAAATAGATTTTTTCGGCGGCAATCTCGGCCGTTCTTTTGACTATCTCCTCATCATCGCCGTTCAGAACGGCAAAGTCGGCCTTGGATTGATATTCGAAAATCCTGAGCTTGGCGGCGGCATAGTCGTCTAAATTAAAATACCGGTCAAAGTGGTCGGGCGCGAGATTGAGCAAAACGGCTATATCGGGCGAAAAATATTTGATGTTTTCCAACTGAAAGGAGCTGGCCTCGAGCACCACGGTATCGGCCGCCGACAGCATTGCCGCTATTTCGCAAAAAGGCGTGCCGATATTGCCTGCGGCATAGGAGTTTATGCCCGCCTCCCTTAAAATGTGGTCGATGAGCATGGTGACGGTCGTCTTGCCGTTGGTGCCCGTCACCGCTACTATCGCCGCCTGGCAATAGCCGTAGCCGAGTTCGATTTCGGAGAGAACCTGCGTGCCGTTGAGCCGCGCCTCTAAAAGTGCGGGCGTCACCGAAGGCACGCCCGGCGAAAGTATGACGGCGTCGAAGCCGATAAAGTTTGCGGTGTTTATGGGAACGGAAAAAGCGAGGCTTTCCGCCGCCTCGGCGAGCGCGGCGGTGTCGTCATCGTAAAGATAGACGGATGCGCCCAACCGATTAAGTAGTTCGGCGGCGGCGTAACCGCTCTTGCCCATGCCGTATACCAAAATATTTTTGCTTCTATATTTCATTTGACACCTGCCGCAATAAGCGTCAAGACGCCCGCAATTATGCTGATAACGACGTAAACCGCGGTGATTTTAGATTCGTGCCAGCCTTTTTTTTCGAGATGGTGATGAAAGGGAGCCATCAAAAAAATCCGCTTCTTCGTCAGCTTATAGTAGGCTACTTGCAGTATTACTGATATGCAAGATACTATGGGCATTATGCAAGCCAAAAGAATTAGGAGCGGCTCGCGCGAAAAAACTGCGGCCGACGCCATCGCCCCGCCCAAGGCAAGCGCGCCGGTGTCGCCCATGATTATTTTGGCGGGATAAGTGTTTAAGCACAAAAAGCCCAAAACCGCACCGCCGAAGGACAAACAGTAAACGGCGAGCGCGGCAAGCCCTTGTGCGCGCTCGAGTTCCCCCGACGCTTCCGCCGATTGCTGCAGACTTAAAATAACGGCAGCAAAGACAGCAAAGAATACAAAGCTCGTCCAGCCGGCCAGCCCGTCCAGCCCGTCGGTTAAATTGACGGCGTTAGTCAAGGCGACGTAGACAAACATAGTGAAAGGGATAATGCCATAGCTTAAATTGAGATAAATGCCGCTGAAAGGAAGGTGGATGCTTGTGCCCACCGACGGGTTTAAGAGGGTGAACGCCGCCGCTATCGCCGAGATGCCGAGCTGCGCGGTGATCTTTTGATAGGGTTTAAGCCCCTCGTTCTGCTTGAAATGCACCTTGATAAAATCGTCCAAAAATCCCACTACGCCGTAAGCGAGCGCTATTCCCACGGCGACGACCGCCGGCCGTTGCATGCCGAAAATCAGCGTCGACGCCGAGGCCGCCAAAATGAAAATCCAGCCGCCCATCGTAGGCGTCCCGCTCTTGCCGGCGTGTTGCTCGACGTAGTGAAGCACCGTCTGGCGCGCCTTGAGCTTTTTTGCCGCCGCCAAAACGAGGGGCGCCAACGCCAGCGCGAGGGCGAAGGCAACCAGCCCCGAAATAAGCGCGCGAAGAGTGTCACTCACGCTTGCCACCCCGCCGATATACGACGTCGTAGTCGGAATAACGGCGCTTTTCGCCCGCTATCTCGATATATTTTTCGGCGCCCTTGCCCGCCACCACCACGGTGTCGCCCTCCATCATCTCCTGCATGGCGTAGGCTATTGCGTCGGCGCGGTTTACTATCATTTTATACCTTGAAAAGCCGTTGATGCCCTGCTCGATATCCTTCATTATCTGCATAGGCTCTTCAAAGCGCGGGTTGTCGCTTGTGATTACAATATAATCGGAATATTCGGCGGCTATTTTCCCCATCAGCGGCCGCTTGAACTTATCGCGGTTGCCGCCGCAGCCGAAGACGGTAATCAACTGACCTTTCGTTATAATCCTCGCCGAGTTGAGAAGATTTTTAAGCCCGTCGGGCGTGTGGGCGTAATCGATTATTACCATTCCTTTGGGACTCTTTATTATGTTGAACCTGCCCTCCACCTCCTTTATTCGCTTGACCGCCCTCAAAATGGTGTCGGCGCCCACCGAAAGAAGGCGCGCCGCCGTAATCGCCGACATAAGGTTGTAGACGTTGAAATAGCCGTAGAGCGGCGAGGATATGTCGAGTATTTCGTCAAAAATGTTGAGAATGAAAGATACGCCGTCCATATTGGGCCGAACGTCAATCGCGAACACGTCTGAAGGCGTCTCCAATCCGTAGGACACTATGGGAATTTTGGCGGCGGCAATCAGCTTTCTGCCCCATTCGTCGTCCATGTTGACTACGCCCATATTGACGTTTTCGGGAGTAAAATAAGAAAGCTTTGTTTCGGCGTAATCCTCGAAAGTCTGAAAAAAGTCGAGATGGTCCTGTGTAAGGTTGGTGAAAATCGCGATGTCGCAGGTGAGGCCGTAAAGCTTTTTTAAATATATGGCGTGCGCCGAAACCTCCGACACCACGACCTCGGCGCCTCGGTCGACCATGCTTCTTAACAGCTCGTTGAATTTATAAGGGTCGGGCGTAGTCAGAAGCGCCTCCTCGCGTTCACCCATAAAGCTGTGTCCCAGCGTGCCGATTATGCCCGTCCTTATTCCCGAGAAAGAAAGAATGGCTTCGAGAATATGCGCCGTGCTGGTCTTGCCGTTGGTGCCGACGACCGACACCAGCTTGAGCGATTTGGCGGGATTGTGGAAATAATTTTGCGACATTAAACTGTAGGCAATTCTTGTATCCTTGACAATAACGACGCCGCAGCCGCAATTTATCGGTTTTTCGGCTATTATGACTGCGGCTCCCGCCTTTAAGGCATCGGCGGCGTAGTCGTGCCCGTCGCAGGTGGCGCCCGAAAGGCAAATAAATGCATCGCCCTCCGCCACAAGTCGCGAGTCTATCTTAATATCGGCTATATCTTTAGTGAGGTCGGCGCTACTACTTAAGATGTCGACGCCCTCCAACAAGTTTTTCAGTTTCATTTGCTTCCTCCTTGTCAAAAATATTAATGCACACCGAGATTCTAGACCTATTGACGGGGCGCGTCAACGGCAAAGCGAAACTCGACAGATACCGACACAATCCGCACTCTTGCGGTTAAGTCACCTGTTTCTGATTTGTTTTTCTTGGGTAACTAAAAAGCTTTTTTCGAAGTATATTCTACTAAAAAAATTATGTTAATCACAAAACCTAAAGTTTAACAATCGAATTCTGCATATAAAGTTTCGATTGCGCATTTTTTGCTTGGTCTATCAATATAGCTCAGCTTTTCTCGGTATCGAATCAGCCGAGCGTGAGCTGGACGGCATTCCGTTTGTCCACTATGGTGCCCGCTGCGGGATATTGCGCCGTAACGGTCGAGCCTTCGCCGTCGGTTTCAAGGTAAAGCCCGAGGCTGCTTAAAGCCTTTTTGGCCTCGCTTAAGCTCATTCCGATAAAGCTCGGCAGCGCGAAAGGCTTGCCGATGGTATCCTTTTCACCCTCCGAAAAATGCGGAATGCTTCCGAAATAGGAGAGCGCGCCTTTAAAAATTTCGCCGACGAGGGGAGCGGCGACGACGCTTCCGTAGTAAGCGCCCTGCGGCTCGTCCACCACCAAAAGAATGGCGAGGTTACAGTTTTCCTCCATCACTATCCCTAAAAACGAGGAGATATATTTTCCCTGCGCAATAATGCCGTTTATGTATTTTTGCGCAGTGCCCGTCTTGCCCATGATGTTATAACCGGGGATATACGACGCCTTGCCGCTGCCTTCCTTTACTACGCCGGCGAGAAGCGAGCGCATTATTTCGCTTGTCGAGGGTTTTATAACTCGCCGCGATTCCACTCTGTTTGAAAACGACTCAACCTTTCTGCCGTCGGCGTCGCTTATTTCATATAAAAGGTGGGGCGTTACCGTGGTGCCGCCGTTTACTGCTGCGCAGGATGCCGCCACAAGTTCAAGCGAGGTTACAGCGATTGCCTGCCCGAAGCCGATTCTGGCAAGGTCGACGTTTTTCACGTTCTCCAACGGTATGTATAGTCCGCTCGCCTCGCCCGACATATCTATGCCCGTCTTGGTGAAGGCGCCGAACGCCGAAAGATAGCCGTAAAATCTTGCCGCGCCCACCGCCATCGCGCTGTTCATAAAGACGACGTTGCAGCTTCCAAGGACGCCCTCGGCATAGCTGATACTGCCGTGGCCGCGGAATTTCCAGCAGCGTATCTTCTGCCCGTCAACAATATGGGAGCCGCCGCAATAAAAGCGGCTGTTTACGTTGTAGGCGCCGCAATCCAGCGCGGCGGAGGCAGTCAGGATTTTGAAGGTCGAGCCCGGCTCGTAGACATTGCTGACTATAGCGCTCTTGGAAGCGGTGAACAAGGCGGTCAAGTCGTTTCTGGGCACGTTATTTAGGTCGAAGGAGGGCGTTTCGGCCAGCGCGTAAATCTCGCCGTTCAAGGGATTCATCGCTATACAGTAGGCGGATTTTGCCGAAAACGCCGAGGCCGCCGCCTTGACCGCGCGCTCGCAGAGCCGTTGAATATAGTAGTCGAGCGTCGTCACGAGGTTAAGCCCCGATATCGCGGGCAGATAGGCCGTCGAGCCTTCCGCGAGCTCCCGCCCGATTAAATCGGTCTCCGTCAGCACCATGCCGTTGACGCCTCGAAGGTATTCATTGTAGTAGCGCTCGAGTCCCGTCTGACCGTCGCCGTCGATGTTGGTAAAGCCGAGTAGCTGAGTCATGAAGTCGCCGTAAGGATAGTAGCGGAAGTTGTTTTCGGAATAATATATCCCGGTTGCGCCCGAATCTTTGAGCGCCAGCATCTTATCCTTCGACACGTTTTTTAAAATCGTGATTTCGGAGACGCGCTTTCCTTTGATTTTCTCCAAAATCTTGCCACGGTCCAGGCCGAGAACGGATGCGAGCGCGTCGGCCGTAGCCGTAACGTCCCTTACGGCGTTGGGGCGGACGAATACCGTATAGAGCGTCGATGTGTCGGCAAGCACGATGCCGTTGCGGTCGAGTATGGCGCCGCGCCGCGCCTGAAGCGGGACGTCGCGCATCCACTGCTCGAGCGCGCGCGTCTGCAGTTTTTCGCCCTCGACTATCATGACGTAGGCGAGCTTGCCGGCTACCGCGCAAAAAATAAAGGTTATCAGCAATAACATCGCCAATAACCTTCGCTTTGGTTGGTAATTATAATATTTATCTTTCATGTTGCCCCCCGCCGGGAGCAAGCAGGCGGCTTAATCGCCGAATAAGCTTGACAGCCCGTCGCAAAACTTATCGAACCAGTTTGTCGACTCGCTGTAATCATAGGGCGAGCCCTCGACCGACACTTCTACGTCGGAATATGCTTCCGATATCTCGACGGTTGCCTTGGGCGCGATGTCGGCGGCCGCCGCCCCCGTCTTGTTGAGCACTTCGGCGTTGACTATGATTAGGCTTGCAATGACCAGCGCCAAAATGAGATAGACCGCGAGTATCACCTTGCCTTGAAGGCTCATCTTGGTGCGTCTGCTGTTTTTTTCAAACCTCCGCGCGTTTCTGGTCGGCACGTCGTATTCTTCTTCATCGGCCGAGAAGGCGTTTTCCGAAAAGCGCTTACCCTTATAGTCGTCGGCAGTCACACGGTTGGGCGAAGTGTAGCTTAAGCGTTCCCAAAGATTGTCGCTGTTGTTTAAGGGACGGCGGGCGCTGCCCAAGCGGTCGGATAAACTCACATCGCGGCTGTCGGTCGCCGCTTCGCTTCTGAAATCCCTCGCGGAAAAGCCGAGCCTTTCGGCATATCCGTTTCTTGCCGCGTATAGGCTCTGCCTCTCGGCAAATCTGTCACGGTCAAAGTCGTATTCGGCGGCGATTTCTTCTCTTTTGAGCGTTACCATCTTATTCACACTCCTTTTCTTTTATTCCTTATATTCCCTTGCTAAGCACCGATGTCATGTTCTTATGTTTTCTTTATTTGTTGCGCAAATCGCACTTTTATCTTCTAAATCCGTTCGATAATCCTAAGCTTTGCGCTTTCGGCACGACTATTTGCTTTCATCTCTTCCTTGGTGGGAGTTATCGGCTTTTTGGTGAGCACCTTGGCTTGCGCCGTCTTACCGCAGGTGCATACGGGCATATTTGGCGGACAGACGCAGGGCGATTCCAGATATTTAAAGGCGTTCTTTATAATCCTGTCTTCCAGCGAGTGAAAGCTGATTACCGCCATCCTTCCGCCGACTTTGAGGGAGCGCGCCAAGCTCAGGACGGCGTCGTATAGTCCGCTCAACTCCTCGTTGACCTCGATTCTTATCGCTTGAAAGGTGCGCTTGGCGGGGTTGCCGTATTTAAAGCGCGTCGCCGCGGGATATGCCGCTGTCACTATTTCGGCGAGTTCGGCGGTCGTAGCAATCGTCTTTTTATCGCGCGCCTTAACTATTCTCTCGGCAATCCTTCTCGCCAGCTTGTCTTCGCCATAGTCGCTTATTACTCTGGAAAGCTCGGCGAGCGGATATTCGTTGACTACGTTGAAGGCGGTAAGATATTGGCTCGCGTCCATTCTCATATCGAGCGGCGCGTCTTTCATGTAGGAGAACCCGCGTTCGGCGTTGTCGAGCTGATAAGAGGATACTCCCAAGTCCAGCAGCACGCCGTCCAGCGCTTTGACCTGAAAACCGGCAAGTATTTTCTCGGCGTTCTTAAAGTCGTCGTGAGCGAAAATCACTTTATCGTGGAAGGGGCTGAGCCTCTCCGCCGCAAACATCAGCGCGTCGGCGTCCTTATCGACTGCGATTAACTTGCCGCTCGTAAGTTTGGATAATATGAGCTCGCTGTGCCCGCCGCCGCCCAAGGTGCCGTCAAAATAGACACCGTCGGCTTTTATATCGAGGCCGGAAATCACCTCGTTCGGCATAACGGGAGTGTGGGCGAAAGCAGTCATATTACATACCGTATTTTGCGAGGAGTTCGAAGCCATCCGAGAGCGTAACGGGATTCAGTTCGCCGCCCTGCTCCTCCTCGAGGCGTTCGGCCGCCCAGATTTCCACTTTGTCGAACATTCCGACAAAGGTAATGTTTTTGTTGATTTTTGCAAACTTTTTCAAGGGCGCCGGCAACACAAACCTGCCCTGATTGTCTTCGGTGGGATAGAAGGTGGAGCGCGCTATTTCTCTGACTATCTTATAAGCCTCGCGGTCGCTTTCGGGGACTTTCTTAAAGAGCTCGGTCTTTTCCTTAAATTTGGTAGCGGAATAAATTTCAAGACAGCCATGCGGCGAAGCGATAATGGCAACCTCGTCGTCGCCCAAAAGCTCTCTGAACTTGGGCGGTATTCTCATCCGCGATTTTTGGTCTAATTGGTGTTCTACGAACCCGGCCAGCTCTCTCATTTTTTTGAACCTCGGTAAGCGCCCAAACAAAAAAAAATATTTACGGTTTTAGGCTTAGCTTAATAGTAACACGAAAAATGACCACTTGCAACCACTTTTTATAAAATTTAAAAAAATTTTTTATTTTTTAGAATAAATCAATTTGTTAGAACGACAAAGTAATGCGGCATAATGCTAAAATCATAAAAATATATAGATTTTTGCCTGTAAAATGCAAAAATCAATGCTATTTCTTTATTGTTGGCCGCTAATTAAGGAATTTTGCCGCTATTCCCTGATTGTGGAATATTTTCCCTAAATTATTTGACGAACATTGATTTTCAGGCTTTTTCGCCGAATTTGTTTCAACAAAAAAGCTTGCCGCGAGGCAAGCTTTTTTTTGTTTAAATGATTTTCAGCAACTAAGCGAATAACTAGTCGGCTTTCTTTAAAACTTTGATGAGCCTTAAGTCGATTCTGTTTTTCTCGTCGACCTTGATTACTCTCGCCGCCACTATGTCGCCGATGTTGACGACGTCGGTCACCTTGTCCACTCTGTCCTTGGAGAGCTTGGAGATGTGGATCATGCCGTCTTTGCCGGGAGCGAGATTGACGAAGGCGCCGAACTCCAGAATGCGGACAACCGGACCTTCGAAAGTATCGCCGATTTCGGGGTCTTTGACGATTGCCATAATAATTTTCTTAGCTTTTTCAATCTTTTCGATATCGTCGCAGGCGATGAACACCATGCCGTCGTCGGAAATGTCAATCTTGACGCCGGTGTCATCGATAATCTTGTTGATGACCTTGCCGCCGCTACCGATGACGTCGCGAATCTTATCGGGATCAATGGCGAAGGATACGATTTTGGGCGCGTATTTGGAGAGCTCGGGACGCGGCGCGGGCAGAACCTCCAGCATTTTGCCGAGGATATGGAGCCTGCCGACTCTTGCCTGCTCCAGCGCGGTCGTAAGAATGTTCTCGTCGATGCCCTTGATTTTGATATCCATTTGGATGGCGGTGATGCCTTCGGCGGTGCCTGCCACTTTGAAGTCCATATCGCCCAAGAAGTCCTCAAGACCTTGAATATCGCTGAGCACGGCGACTTTTTCTTTGCTTTCGTCTTTGATGAGGCCCATCGCTATGCCGGCTACGGGCGCTTTTATGGGAACGCCTGCGTCCATGAGCGCAAGCGTGCTGCCGCATACGCTGGCCTGAGAGGTGGAGCCGTTGGAGCTCAAAATTTCCGACACCGTGCGGATGGCGTAGGGGAATTCCTCTTCGTTAGGAAGCACGGGCTCGAGCGCGCGCTCGGCGAGCGCGCCGTGGCCTATTTCGCGGCGGCCGGGGCTCATCATGCGCTTAGCCTCGCCGGTGCTGTAGGGCGGCATATTGTAGTGATGCATATAGCGCTTGGCGTATTCCTCGTCGAGGCCTTCGAGCTTCTGCATTTCGCTTATCGTGCCGAGAGTGGCGGCGGTCAACGCCTGCGTCTGTCCTCTCGTGAAGACGGCGGAACCGTGAACACGGGGTAACACGCCTACTTCGCACCATATCGGGCGGATTTCGTTGAGCTTTCTTCCGTCGGGACGGACGCCCTCGTTCAAAATCTTGGCGCGGACTTTTTCTTTCTTAAGACTGTAGAGAATGTCACCGATATATTTGTTTTTTGCGGGATATTCCGCAAAATCCTCGGCGAAATGCGCTAAAACGTCTTTGGATATTTCGTCCTCGCGCTTCTCGCGTTCGGCGCGGTCGAAGGTCTCCAGCATATAGTCAACTTTGGCCGAGGCGTAAGCGCGAACGGCGGCGTCAACTTCTTCGGGAATCGGTTCGGCCGTGATGTTCTGCTTGGGAACGCCGATTTCGGCGGCGATTTTCTCGATGAACGCGACTATTTTCTTAATTTCTTCGTGGCCGAACAGAATGGCGCCCAGCATTTCCTTTTCGGTAACCATATTGGCGCCCGCCTCAACCATCATGATGGCATCCTTGGTGCCGGAAAGGTTAAGTTGCAGACGGCTTTTGGCGCGCTGCTCGTTGTCGGGGTTGATTACATACTTGCCGTCAACCAAGCCCACGACGACGGAGCCGGTCGGGCCTGCCCAAGGGATATCGGATATCGAAAGCGCGATTGAGCTTCCCACCATGCCCCAAACCTCGGGAGGAATGTTGGTGTCGACGGACATCGCTGTGGCGACGACGGCGACGTCGTTGTAAATCCCTTTGGGGAACAGCGGTCTGATGGGACGGTCGATGAGCCGCGAGGTCAGAATAGCCTTGTCGCTGGGACGCCCTTCCCTCTTTTTAAATCCGCCGGGAATCTTGCCGACGGCATACATCTTTTCTTCAAAGTCCACGCCGAGCGGGAAGAAATCCAACCCTTCTCTCGGTGCCTTCGACATTGTTACGTTGGTTAAGACAACCGTTTCGCCGCACCTGATTAAGCACGATCCGTTCGCTTGTCCGCAATACGCCCCCGTTTCCACGGTCACGGTCCTGCCGCCTATTGTTGTTTCAAAAATTTTTCTGTCCATTTATACCTCCAACACGGGCCGAACGGCCCTAATTATCACACTCGCCCTTTCGGGCATATTTTTTATATCCTTTTTTATTATTACCTAGTTAAGTTCGAGCCGCCTGCGGCTTTATTCACAGATATTTGTTATTAATTATTAGTTTTTCATTCGGCGATAGCCGTTTTCGTTCGGCGCTTTTGCGCCGTTTATCCGCCGTTTTTCGTTTTTCGTTGAGCGTTGAGCGTTTTATGTTCGGCGCAAGCCGCTCGCCGAACATAGTTATTATTAGCTAAACTAAGCCTAATAATAAGAAGATTTTATTTGGAATAACCAAAACGGAAGCGCAAAAAAAGCGGATTATAAACTAAAATCGGGGCGACAAGCCCGCCGCCCCGATTTATTTAGTTTTATCTGCGCAAATTCAATGCCTGAATTATGGCTCTGTAGCGTTCGATGTCTGTGCCCTTGAGATAGTTCAAAAGATTTCTTCTCTGTCCTACCATCATGAGCAGCCCGCGTCTGGAGTGAAAATCCTTCTTATGTGACGCCAAATGTGCGTTGAGCGCCTCTATCCGGTCGGTGAGAAGGGCGATTTGCACTTCGGGCGAGCCGGTATCACCCTCGTGACGGGCAAATTTTTTGATTATTTCCGATTTAGACATATTATCCACTGCAATAAAAACCTCCTAGGACGGATAACAAATTCGCGATAAACAAAGTAAAGCCACCGGAAAATTGGCAAAACCTTGTAAAACGCACGCGATTATATTAACACAAACAAAAAATTATGTAAACCGTTTAAAGCCCCTCGCGCCCTCTAATAGTATTGTTTTTTAACTTTTTTTATAATATCAACAACTTATAGTATAATGCCGTTCTTTTGAGATTTTTCTTAAGTTTTCTCCGAATAAATTATTGGTTGCGGTATTGGCGCCAAAACTCCGCTTTCTTTTGGGCTATTTCGTCAAAACGGTTGATATAGTCTAAAACGCCCTTGAAATTGGGCTGGCGTTCGATGCGGTATTCGGCGGGGAAAATCCGCTTCCCTATCGCGCCCGCGCCCGCGGCTATAATGGATGTGGTCTCTTCCATGATGTCGACGTTATATTTGCAGGCCTTTCCCTCTTTGGCATAGCCGACGTTTTCAAGATTTCCGCTCATATATTTCTGGCGATACATATAATAAGGCCGATACCCCGCCGAAGTGAGCGCGCGATATGAATAGTCTATCATCTCGGCAGTCTGTTCCGCGCTTAAGGCGGCGCCCGACTGCTTGAGTTCGGAGCCCCGCTTCAACGAGAGTGTATGCACCGTAATATTTTCGGGCGCAAGCTCCACGGCCTTGTCGACCGAAGCCTTGAAATCCCCCAAAGTTTCACCGGGAAGGGCGGCAATCAAATCCATGTTAATATCGAACATTCCTTTGGCGAGCTTATACGCCTTCAATATGTCGGCGGCGGTATGGTTGCGGCCGATTCTAAGAAGCGTGGCGTCGTTGAAGGTTTGAGGGTTTATAGATATGCGAGTGGCGCCCGCGCTCTTTAAAAGATTGAGCGTCCTTTTATCCAAGGTGTCGGGGCGTCCCGCCTCCACTGTAAACTCGGACGCCCTAAAATCGGCCGCCGAAAGTATCTCCTTCAGCAAAACAGTAGGAAGCGAAGTGGGCGTTCCACCGCCGAAATAAAGGCTTCGAACCTCAAAATTATTCTCACTTATTATGTTTTTGATAATAGAGAGTTCTTGAATAAGGCAGTTTTTATAACTCTTTAGGTATTTTTCGTGCTTATTTATCGGCACCGAGACAAATGAGCAATATGCGCAGCGTGTCGGGCAAAACGGTATGTTGACAAATACATCGACCTCTTTTTCCGACTTGGATTTTATCTTTTCCTGCTCTTCGACTATGGATTTTATCAAGAGCGCCTTGTCGCGGCTGACCGAGAAGTTCTCGGTGAATATCTCAAAGGCGCGGCCGGTGCCGCTCAAATCGTAGTAGAGTTTAGTGGGGCGAATTCCGGTCAGTGCGCCGTAAGGGAGGGAAACGCCGGTCAAGAATTGAAGCGTGCGGTATAAGGCAATTTTCAAATAGCGTTTTTCGAGGCGCTTTAAAATAATTTCGGGCGTGCCGCCGAGCGCCTTTCCCTCATAAGCTCTCTCCTCGTCCGAAACATAAAAGCTGTAATACTTTTTGAAATTTTGGAATTTGTCCGAAATAAGCTCCGCCCAAAGCTCGTTCTTGCCGTTCCAGCCGCCCGTAAGATAAAGAGAAAAATTGTCCGCGGTAAGCGGCAAAAACTCACGCACGAGCTCGCTCAGGTCGTTTTCATAATTTTTAAAGGTCGTTTCAAAGGTCATGGCGCGCCTAACGGTTAGATTTGAGTTCGTATTTAATGGGATTCCCTCGGCGTTCAAAATCCAGCTCCGAGGGCTCGCCGTGGCCGGGATAAATTTTATAGTTTCCTTTAAGGTTGAAAATTTTATTATAGATGCAATTTATCAACTTTTCCATGCTGCCGTCGTGAAAGTCGGTGCGACCGAAATCAAGTTTGAATAGCGTGTCGCCCGTAAATAGCGCGTCCTCTGCCAAATAGCAGACGCTGCCCGCGCTGTGCCCCGGCGTGTGAATAACCTTAACCTTAATTCCCGCAATAGAAAGCGTTTCGCCGCCAATAAGCGTCATGTCGGCTTTCAGCTTATTTATTTTTTCGTCGAAAAACACGCCGTAATTTTTATAGGTATAGAGCTTGTCAGCGTCGTCGCGGTGAATAATAACCTGAGCGCCCTCCGCCTGAAAAAACTTCGCGGCGTTTATGTGGTCGAAATGCCCGTGCGTCAAAAGCACGGCCTCGATTTTGACCTTTAAGTCGGCGGCGGCCTTTTTAATTTTTAAGTAATCGGCGCCCGCATCCACCAAAAAGGCGCGGGAGGCTTCCCCCGTTATTAAATAGGCATTTGAGCGGAACGCTCCCACTTCAACGGTTTTTATGTTCATGAATTGTTGATTTTCCTAATTTATCTGGAAACCTCGAGCACTCCCGACAGGCTTTTCAGTTTATTCAGAAGCTCATTAAGCTCATCGGTGTTTTTTATTTCAACCGAAAGCTGGATGATGCCCGTGTCGTTGTCGTGATTAAGGCGAAGGCTGGCTGCGACAATGGGAATTCTCTTATTGGAAATGCAGGTGGTGACTTCGGCTAAAATGCCCGTCTTGTTTTCGACGACAACCTTGACGTTGGCGACATATTTCTGAAGCTCGGTATAGTCCCAATCCGCTTCGATGAGCCGTTCGGGCTCCATCGTTTTGACATTGGGACAGTCGGTTTTATGCACCGACACGCCGCGGCCGCGCGAAACATAGCCGATGATGGCGTCGCCCGGCACGGGATTGCAGCAATGCGACAGCTTGACGCCGAAATCGTCAAAGCCCCTTATCAATATTCCGCCCGCGTTGCGCTTGGGACGGGATACGGCGACGGTGCTTAGGATTTCGTCGCTCTTTTCGCTCGTCTTTTTGAAGAACTCCATGGCGCGCGTCAGCACGGCAAGAATGGTGAATTCGCCGTAGCCTACGGCGGCGTAAATGTCCTCTATCGAGTTGTAGCTGTATTTGCTGAAAACATACTCAAGCCAGGCCGGCGTCACTATGTCGGCGAAGTTGTAGCCGCGCCGCTTGGCTTCGCGCTCCAGCATATCACGGCCGCGCGCGATGTTGTCCTCGCGCATTTCCTTTTTGAAATACTGCTTGATTTTCTGGCGCGCCGAAGAGGTCTTGACAATCTTGAGCCAGTCGCGCGAAGGGCCTTTGCTTGCGCCCGAAGTGATGATTTCTACGATGTCGCCCGTCTTTAAAATGGTGGAGAGCGGCATTATTTTTTTGTTGATTTTGACGCCGACGCACTTATTTCCGACTTCGCTGTGAATGGAATAGGCAAAGTCGATGGCGGTTGAGCCTATCGGCAGGTTGTAGACGTCGCCCTTGGGCGAAAACACGAAGACGTCCTCTTTGAATATGTCGATTTTGAGGAAATTGAGAAAGTCGAGAGGCTCAATCATATTCTTTTGATTGTCGATGACCTCTCTTATCCAGCTGATTTTTTTATCTAAATCGGTTTCGACGCCGAGCGTGCCCTCTTTGTATTTGTAATGCGCAGCCACGCCGTATTCCGCCACCTTGTGCATCTCGTAGGTTCGGATTTGTATCTCAAAAGTATCGCCCGTTTCGGTGACCACCGTCGTATGCAACGACTGGTAGTTGTTGGGCTTGGGCATGGTTATGTAGTCCTTAATGCGGTCGGGGATGGGCTTCCACATCTTGTGAACGGTGCCGAGCAGGGTGTAGCACTCGTCGATGGTGGGCACGATTATCCTGACCGCGATAAGGTCGTAAATCTGGTCGATGTTCACGCCGAGATTTTTTATTTTTTTATAGATGCTGAAAATGTGCTTTACGCGGCCGTTGACCTCGCCCTTTATCCCGATTTCTTTGAGCTTTTCGGAGATGACGGCGCAAAGGTTGTCGACGGCGTTCTTTCTTTCGACTTTGGTATCTCTTAAGTAATCGGTTATTTCCTTATACTCCTTGGGATAGAGATACATCATCGCGGTGTCTTCGAGCTCGCATTTAAAGTAAGAGATTCCCAGCCTGCCCGCCAGCGCGGCGTAGATTTCCAGCGTTTCTTTGGCAATCTGCTGCTGCTTTTCGGGGGGACGGAAAGAGAGCGACCGCATATTGTGGAGCCTGTCGGCAAGCTTAATCAAAATTATGCGAAGGTCCTTGGTCATGGCGAGGAACATCTTTCTGATGTTCTCGGCACGCTGGTCCTCCTGCGATATATAGACGATTTGAGCAAGCTTGGTAACGCCTTTTACCAGCTCTAAAATCTCGGGCCCGAAAGTGCGGTTTATCTCCTCCTCGGTGACTTTGGTATCCTCCAAAACGTCGTGAAGAATGGCTGCGACGATGGTGGGGACGTCGGCTCCGAAATCGGTCAAAATGTCGGCGACGGCGCAAGGATGAATAAAATAATCCTCGCCCGACAGCCGTTTTTGACCGGCGTGGGCGCGCTCGGCAAAATCGAACGCCTTCATAATGGTGTCGATTCCGGTGGGGAACGCCGCGTGAAGTTTTTGTTTTAGAGCCTGGTAATCCATATACGCATAATTATACCCAAAATCTAATCGATAATCAATCAATAAAACAAAAGATTTTTTATGTCCGAGATGAAAAATCCTAAAAAACCACAAGACCTTGGGGCGGAGTTGAAAAATCGGGCTAAGTCTAGGCGTATGATTAAAATTAATAGCCTTGAAAATCTCAAAAAGCCGTTATCAAATTAATAACTAATTGCGGATTATCATGAAAAAATATTTAATGAGGCTATGACCAAATAGTGTTGTAAACTGTAATTCTAAGTTTTTAAGAATTGGATTAAATTAATATCATTCCGGCAATTAGCCGAGGCTTTGCAGATTATTGAAAACGGCGCTGTCGGTGAGATTGACCTTCTTGGGATTTACCGCTATTTTTCCGCGCTCTAGCTTGACAAGCCCCAGCTCTTTAAAGACGGCAAGCACGGCGGCAAATGCGACGGCATTATAGCCGCTCCTTTTCATATATTTTTGAAGGGCGGAAAACGGCGTATTTGGGGAGTGGAAAGAGCGCATGTCTACGTAAAATCCCTTTAAAAAATTTTTGTCGACGCCCTCAAAGCGCGAGAAATAACGCTTGTCGTCTATAACATGGATTTCCGAATAAAGGCTTTTTTCTATGACGGAATTAAGCCATGCCGAACTCAACGGTTTTTCTAAAAGGATTACGGTTTTGAAGTAGCTCCCGAGGCTTTGGGGCGCCAAAATCAGCGTGTTTTCGGGGTTTTCACCGGGCTGCGCGCCCAAACAGAAGTTTTGAACAAGCTCTCCGTGCTTTTTTAAAAATCCGCGGGCAACATCGGGCGAAAAAGCGACGTAAAGCGTGCCGAAGGCGCCGCCCTTCCCAACTTTTTCAATCACCTCTTCAGCTTCGTTTGAAAAATGATGTATCATCCGTCTTTGGGCGTTTTCGGACACGCCAGCCGAAATATTTCCGTCTTTTTCCTTGCTTTTTTGTTCGGCTTCATTCCAAACCGCGGCGGCGGCAAATTCCGAAACTGCCTGCCCGCTAGGATTTTTAACTTTCAGCTGTTCGACGTTTAAAGCAAGAATTTCGTCGTCAGCCAGGCTCGCCTCAATTAAGCGGAATTCCTCGATAATTGCCTGCGAATAGTCGCGGTTTATGTAGACGCTCTTTTGAATCGAAACGATAATTTGAGAGACACAGGCGAGCGCGGGCGCGGCGGTTTCAAAATTGAAGCCCACTATTTCAAAGTCGCCGCTCCGGTGCTTGATATGACGCGTGTCGCCTATTTTTGAAAAGCTCAAGCCCTCCGACTCTAATAAAAAGCGCGGTTTGGGATTACCCTCGCCCGTCGGCTCCAGCCTTTCCAGTTCTTTGGCAAAACTCACCGAGCGCATTTCCGAAGTTAAAACCAAATCGTAGGCAGGTTTCCTAACAAACGCCTTTTCGCCGTATTTTTCTCTTATGCATGAGTTGATTCCCTCTTTAAAGCTATCCAAGTTTTCATAGGGCACGGTAAGGCCGGCGGCGCGGCTGTGCCCGCCGAAGCTCGTATAAAGCTGTGAAAATGCGGAAAGCGCCTCGAATATGTCCACTACAGCACCGCTTCGCGCCGAGCCCTTGTAGCCGTCTTTGGTTTTTGAAAATAGGACGGCGGGGCGGTTGAAAGTCTCGGCGATTTTGGCGGCGGCTATGCCGAGCACGCCTACTTCCCAGCTCTCGTCGGCAAGCACAATGAAAAACTCGCGCGAAAAATCGCGGCCTTTTAACTTTTCCATTGCCTCGGCGATTATGCGGCTGCATTTGTTTTGCCGCTCGGCGTTGTCGGCGGCAAGCTCGGACGCAAGGCATTCGAGCATGAAATGATCATCGGAAAGAAAGATGTCGACGGCCTTCATGGCGCTACTTACTCTGCCCGCCGCGTTGACACGCGGTGCCAGCCTGAAAGCTATATCGTTCGCGGTAACGCCCCCGCGCTTTCCCAAAAGAAGCTCAATGCCCTTTCTCGGCGCGGCGTTGATGGCTTTTAAGCCGAGTGCGGCGATAATTCGGTTTTGGTCGGTCAGGCTCACTATGTCGGCTATCGTCGCCACCGCCGCTAGGTCTATATATTTGAGCGCCTCGCGCCTTCCGCCCAGCGCCTCGACAAGCTTAAACGCTATTCCCGCGCCCGCGTAATCGGAAAAGCACCCGTTGCCGAGCTTGGGCGAGATAATTATGGCGTCGGGAAGCTGTTGCGGCTCGTGGTGGTCGGTAATAATGACGTCAACGCCGCGGCTCTTCAAAAAAGAGACTTCCTTTTTGGCGGTAATTCCGGTGTCGACGGTAACAACCAAATCGGGCTTGTCGCGCTCCAAAATCTCCTCAAGCGCCGTTATGTTCATGCCGTAGCCTTCGCTGTTGCGGTCGGGGATATAGTGGGAAAGCCCATTAATTTTATCTTTGAGATAGAGCGTTAAAATGGCGATGGCGGCAATTCCGTCACAGTCGTAGTCGCCGTAAATTAAGACCTTTTCGCGACGCTCAATAGCTTTTTTCAAGCGCTCAACACCCGCCGACATTCCGTTAATTTGGAAAGGGTCTTCCAGATGCTCGGCCGAGGGATTTAAAAACGTTTCGGCGGCGGCCTTATCCTTTATTCCCCGCATCACCAAAAGCTCGGCAAAAGGCAACGAGCACTTGAGCGCGAGGGAAAGTTCGCGCGTAAGTTCGGAGTTATCGGATTTTTTTAAACCTTGGGAAAATGTCAAGGCCTCACCTCGGCAAAATAAACGCCGGAAATAAAAAAGCCTTTTCCCCGCCTTGCGATGGAGAAAAGGCTTCTAATTTCTTTATTTCTTCTTGTTCTTTTTGTGATATTTGTTGGAGTAGACGTTCTTTTGGGACTTCTTTGCGGCTGTCGACTCTGCCTTTTCTTCAACCGTTTCGGACGCCGGCTCTTCCGCCTTGGCGGCGGCTGCCGCGGGATTCTTTTTGAGCATGCGCTTTTCGTAGGAGCGGTCGGAAAGCCTCATTAACCTGCACCACAGCGGCACCGAAATAAAGGTCGCCGAGTAGACGGACGCGACGATGCCGATAATGAGCTGAACGGTGAAGTCGCGTATTGCGACAATTCCCACCAGCGCAAGCACAAAGACGGTGGCAAAGGTGGCGAGGCCGCCGAAAACCGAGTTGGTGAAGGTGGCGCGGACGGCGCGGTCGCCCAGCTCCTCGTAATTTAAGTTGCGCTCGCCCTTGAAAGGCTTTTTGAACTCGCGCAAGCGGTCGAACACCACCACCGAGTTAATGAGCGAAAACACCAAGACTGCGAAGACGGCGGCGATGAAGAAGCCTCCGACCTGAAGGCGCGTCATCACGGTGATGGCGAACATAATGAGCGCGTCGTGGAGCATGGTTATGATGGCGGCGAGCCCGCTCATTAAGTCGAACCTTATCGCGATATAAATGAAAATCAAAACGGTGGATATGCCGATGGCAAGCAGCGCGCGGTTGATGAGCTGCTGGCTCGACGTTGCCGAAATAGACTCGTAGTTGACAAAGCTCTCGTTGCCCGCTCTGTCGGGATAGAGTGCGGCTACGGCGGCACGGATGCGGTCGTTGGTGGCGGCGGTTTCGGCGTCGTCCTTGGTCTTGTTCTTATAGCGGAAGTCGATGGCGTAGTTCTCCTCGTCGGAGGCCTGACGGGTTTGGACGATGGCGACCTTGACGCCCTCTTTTTCAATTTCCTTCCTAATCAAAAGCTCGTGGTAAGCGTAGTTTTTATCGATTTCGGTCTTGCCCAGCCTGACGGAGAGGATGGTGCCGCCTTGGAAGTCGATACCGGCGTTGACGCCCTCGGAAAGGTCGCCCTTGACGCCGCCGACGATAAAGAAGGTAGCGAGCCCTGCGACTATGATAATGAGGGAGATTGCGAAAAATATGCGCCATTTGGCGGAAATGGGAGCGGTGCTTACCGATTTCAAAAAGGCGTTAGTCTTCATCAGTGACCACCTCCGCTTTCTTCAAATTGTAGAATTTGGGCTCGGCGCTGTTCCAAGGAAGCAGGCATTTAATGAACAGCCTTGTTAGGAGCAGCGAGGTCAAAAGCGAGATGACCACGCTTATAATGAGCGTCATTGCGAAGCCCTGTATTGCGGCGTTGCCCGCGATGAGCAGCACCACGGCGGCAAGAAGCGCGACGACGTTGCCGTCGATTATGGGATTAAGCGCGCGCTTGAAGCCAACCTGTATCGAGGACGGAATGGCCTTGGATGTGTGCTTGAATTCATCTCTGATTCGCTCGAAAATGATGACGTGCGCAGACGCCGCCATTCCGACGCCGAGCAGCAAGCCCGCTATGCCGGGCAGCGTAATCTTGACCCACGGGAACACCGCGAAAAACCACAGCGCAACTAAGGCGTAGATGAGAAGCGCGATGTCGGCGGCCACGCCGAACATGCGGTAACGGACAGCCATGAACACCATGATTAAAAACAGCCCGACGCCGCCCGCAATTAAGGTGAGGTTGAGGGCCTTAGGTCCGAGCAAGGCGCTCGTCAGCCTGCTTTCGATGATTTGGAGGTCGACGCCGAACGCGCCCGACTGAATCTTTGTGGCAAGTTCATAGGCGGTTTCATAGTCATATCTTCCCGATATGACGGCGATGCCCGTCTTGTTGGGCTCGCTTATCGAAATGCCGCGCTCGCCCAGCGCGTTTTCGCCGTTGACGTAGATATATATTTTCTTGCCGCTGTATTCGGTGGTAACGTCGGCAAACCGCTTGGTTCCTTCCTCGTTGAACTTAAGTCCTACCGCGTAGGCGCCGTTTCTGTCGGCGGTAACGTAGGCGGTTTCGAGGTCGCGCTTGCCTAAAATCAAAACCTCATAGTCGGAGCCCGTCGCGCTTCTGAATTCCAGCGTGGCGGGACGGCCGATGAGATTGAATATGCGGTCGGGATCGTCGACGTCGGGGACTTCGACTCTGATTTTTTGGTTCTGATAGGTGACTTGGGCGTCTTTATAGCCTTTGGAAATCAAGAGCGACTCTAAGCTCTTTATCGTTCCGTCGACTCTTGCCTTGAAATTTTCGCCGCCGTCGTTCGTAACGCGGAATTCGGCGACCGCTCCGCCCGACATATCCAGCCCCAGCTTGATTGTGCGGACAAATCCGGTATAGTCGTAGAGGCCGGACTTAAATTCGATAAAGCCGAAAACGGACATTAGAATTATGAAGACCGCCGCAATCGCGAAAACCACGATAGACTTGGTTTTGTTCACAGTTTTTTTGCCTCCTAAGTAGGTGTTAGGCTCTATATAATAGCATTACTGAAACATTATACATATATAAGCTAAATGCGTCAAACATTTTAGCTAAAATAAAAGGCGACCAAACGAAAAACGCATATCCAAAGCCTGTTTCGCATATCTTTTTTTGAAAGAGGTGTTCTATGAGGGATAACGGCTTTTTAAAAGATTTGCTGGATGTTTTGAAATCGGTTTTGGTCGCGGTCATAATATCGCTTGTCTTAGTGCTCGCCTTCGCTCTCATCGTTAAGTGGGCGGGCATACCCGAAAACGCCATCGTAATCGTCAACTACGTCATTAAGTTTTTATCGGTTCTCTTGGGCACAACGGCGGGTATTTCAAGAAAAAAGAACGGCGCCGTCAAGGGCGCGGTATCGGGCGCGCTCTACATCGCCCTCGCTTTCCTACTTTTCGCGGCGCTTACCGGCGGCTTTGCCGAGGCAAAGTTTTCATTCATTGACTTAGGCTGCGGAATCGCGGCGGGTGCGCTCGCGGGAATATTCGCCGTCAACGTAAAAAAGGAAAAGAAAGCGGCCTGACAGCCGCATTCAGGTTTAAAATCACATCAACCGTTTTTCGTTTTTCGTTTTTCGTTCGGCGCTTGCGCCGCCATCTTCAATTATTCGTTATTAATTATTAATTATTAATTAACTATTGAAGCTCCGCCGCCGGTTCCGCCGCTACTTTGGGCGGTTTACTCTTTTTCGCCCGCGCGTAGTCGAACGCGGCGTTTACGGCTAGGCCGAGCAGCACCAGCGAAGCGCCGGCAAGGTTAACGAGCGAAAATTTGCGCGTCAGAAGATAATCCAAAAGTATGCCTGTGAACGCCTGTCCCGCGAACATCAAAAGCGTGCCGTAAAGCGAGGAAATCTTGCTGACGATTCGATTTGAAAGTATGACGATAACGACGCCGACGGAACCGCCCAAATAGAGATAGAAATCGCCGGGCGCGGCGGGCATGGCGACGGAACTTCCCAAAAGCCAAACAATAAGCACCGAGGCCGCCGACATCACCGAGCCGAAGGCATAATTTACGGCTGTGCTGAAATAGACGCTAGTTTCGTCGGCGAGCCGCGCGTTCATGGAGCGCGATACCACCGATACTATGCCCGTGCCGAAGGCAAAGACGACGGCGGACGCCGCCGAGATTTGCGTTTTTAAAAGTAGAACGACTATGCCGCCCGCGATGACGGCGAGCCCGATAAACTTTTCGGGTCTGAATTCTTTCTTTGGCATTTTGAAAAGGCCGAAGCGGTCGACGAAAACGGACATAATGCTTTGGCCGAGAAGGCCCAGCCCCAAAATAGCGGAGACGCTTATCTTTCCGAAGGCGAAATTGTTGAAAAGCACGAAGAAAAAGCCCACAACACCGCCCGCGTAGGCAAGAACGGGCAGCTTGCTCTCGGGCTTGATGCGCGGCCGCCTTATCAAAAGGACGACTACGGCCGAGCCGAGCGCGACCAAGTTATAAATCATATTAGCAAAAAAGTCGCCGTATTTATCGGAAAGCGCGCCGTTGACGGGAATAAGCCCCGCCGAGAGCGCGCCAACCAAAACGGCAAAAATGACGTTCAGCATATAAACTCCGAGCGCCTCTATTCTAGCACAAAACCCTAAAACCGTTGCTTTTTTTTACACTTTGGGGGAAATATTTTAGGAACAAAAAAAGCCCGAGGGTTTCGGGCTTTCTAGTTTGCGTTTTAAGCTGAAAAACTTAGATTTTGTCGCCTTCGTCGGTGGTGTCGGTAACGCTTTCAACGGTCGTTTCCTCAACCTTTTCGGCTTGGAATTCCGCGACAGGAGCAGCGCTCGCTGTCAGAACCATTCCGACGGCGCCCTTATCGATGGTGATGAGGGTGGGGCTGTTTTCGGAGCCGACGTTGATGACAAGCTGGTTCTCGACGTTGTTGATGGCGACAATGGTGCCGACCATGCGGCCGATTGTCATAATCTTGGTGCCGACGGCGAGATTTGCCATCATCTGGTCCATTTGCTTTTTTCTGCGGCGCTGGGGAATGATCGTCATCACTATCATGAGGACGAAGAAGGCGCCCAGAATTATTAACATTATATAATTGTTGTTCATTTTTTCTCCTTCGGGGAATTTAAAAATTCCTATATATTACGGATTTTTATTCTATACTATTTACTATTTTTTGGCAAGCGTATTTTTCAATTATTAATATTTGTCCGATTTTATGCTTTTTAAACACAGTTATCGCCACAGATACCGTTATATTTTTTCAAAAACTTCTCTCTGAAGTCTAAAAAGCGGTCTTCGCTGATGGCGGCGCGGATATCGCGCGTGAGCCTCATCAAAAAGCGGAGATTGTGAATGGTCAAAAGCCTTCCGCCCAAAATTTCGTCGGTGTTGATAAGGTGGCGGATATATGCTCTCGAAAAGTTTTTGCAGGCGTAGCAGTCGCAGCCATCCTCGACCGGTCCGAAATCTTCCTTATAACCGGCGTTTCTTATGGTGAGGTTGCCCGCCGCCATCATGGCGGTGCCGTTTCGCGCTATTCTGGTGGGAAGCACGCAGTCCATCATGTCGATGCCGCGAAAGACCGCCTCGACTACGCAGTCGGCGCTGCCCACTCCCATCAGGTAGCGCGGCATATTCTCGGGATAATGCGGTTTTAGGACGTCGAGCATTTCATACATAACGGGCTTGGGCTCGCCCACCGAAAGTCCGCCGATTGCGATGCCGCA
>ERZ795052.409-NODE-409-length-65850-cov-287.944160_pt1 | contig 65850 bp, 57 predicted proteins | sample MGYA00375136_ERZ795052 | MGnify/ENA primary metagenome ERZ795052 (study PRJEB30181, sample SAMN05720156) | activated sludge metagenome | isolation source: Anaerobic digester | place: Japan | collected 2015-05-26 ...
CCGCCGAGGCACAAATTCAAATAATCGAGCAGCTTATTGCTCAGAAAGTCGCCTCGATCTGCATTGTCGGCAATGATTATGACGCCCTGACGCCTGTCCTAAAGAAAGCAAGCGCACAAGGCATCAAGGTGTTCTCTCTCGATTCTTCGGTCAACCCACAGGCGCGATTAACCCATGTCAATCAAGCGGATTCAGAGAAGATCGGCCAGACGCTCATCAAAGCTGCGTATGACATGGCTGGTGGCAAGGGCGAGATAGCTATTCTCTCGGCGACGAGCCAAGCATCGAATCAGAACATCTGGATCGACTTCATGAAAAAAGAGCTCGCCAAACCAGAATATAAAGATCTAAAGCTTGTCAAGATTGCCTATGGCGATGATCTGCGCGATAAATCCGTCTCCGAAACCGAAGGACTTCTTCGATCCTATCCAAACTTGAAGGTGATCATAGCCCCAACCACAGTTGGCATAGCCGCAGCTGGAAAAGTGCTCACCGACAAGGGGCTCAAGGGCAAAGTCTTCCTGACCGGTCTTGGATTGCCTTCCGAAATGGCCGAATACATCAACAATGGAGTCTGTCCTTATATGTTCCTCTGGAATCCAATCGACGTTGGTTACCTTGGATCTTATGTAGCGACTGGCCTTGTGAGTGGCAAGATTACCGGCAAGGTCGGAGAGAAGTTTAGTGCTGGACGTCTAGGAAACTACACCATCACTCAAGCACCAGATGGCGGTACCGAAGTATTGCTCGGGCCTCCATTCAAATTCGACAAGAGCAACATCGAAGAGTGGAAAAAAGTGTACTGAGCGATTTATGCGGGCTTGCCAAGATATGCAAGCCCGCAATATCTATTTCCATTGTGCCCTATTGATTTAAGGATAAAAAAATGAAACGCTATGCATTTGTCATGCAGCTCAAACCTGGAAATGAAGCGGAATACAAACGCCGACATGATGAGATATGGCCCGAACTAAAGGACGAGCTTCGTAAGGCAGGAATTTCGAATTATTCGATTTACTTAGATCCTGAAACATTAAGGCTTTTTGCAATTCAAAACCTAGCTGACGATGAGAAAAGCGATTCCTTGTCCAGATTGCCAATAATGCACAAGTGGTGGGATTCGATGAAAGACCTCATGGAAACGAATGCTGATAATTCACCTAAAGTTTGGGCGCTTAAAAAAATGTTCCATATGGACTGAATACATGAAGGTGTGTGCATGAATCTCGATTCTATTATAAGGCTTTCTCGCCGCTATGGAGCGGACTCCCGATACGTTTTGGCTGGAGGAGGAAACACTTCTCTCAAGCAAGATAATGTCATGGCGGTAAAGGCTTCGGGAGTTTCATTGGGAACAATCGACAAGAGAGGTTTTGTATTGTTATCGCTTCCTCAGCTCATCGATATTTTCGAGGCTGTACTTCCTTCCAGCGCGGCTGAACGTGAGAAAATCGTGCTCGAAAGGCTTCTTGCTTCACGCTTGCCGGAACAGACGATGCGGCCAAGCGTTGAGACGCTGCTGCATGCCTTATTTCCTTTTAAGTTCGTTGTGCATCTGCATCCTGCGCTGGTCAACGGTCTATTATGTTCGGTCGAAGCTCTCGAAAAAGCACCTGAGCTATTTGGAGAAGAAGCTGAAATCCTCCCTTATATCACGCCTGGATATACTCTTGCAGATAGAGTCCGAACATTGTTTAAAACACGCAAATCCATGGGCAAAGGCCCAATTAAAATACTTTTCTTGCAGAATCATGGAGTATTTGTCGCTGCGGATAATGCTGATGAAATAGGTGATCTATATAGGTACATTTTTAATACTCTGGAAAAATGGGTAAAGCCATTGCCAGTGGATGATGATACTTATTCTGTAGTAAGCAAGGCAAAGAGCGAGCTTCTATCAGAGGATGCGAGGATAGTGATGGAAGCTATATCCTCGGAATTTAACGTAAGATTTTTCTTTACGTCAAATTCGCTTTTGGATTATTTCCTAAGCTCACCTGAAGCTTTTATTCCGCTTAGTAAACCTTTTACACCCGACCACATTGTCTATGCTGGCGCTTGGCCTCTATACCTCGACCAATCAACAGCTAGAAATATAAAACATATCGAATCATCAATACATGGATACATCTCAGACCATGATGAACTGCCAAAAATTCTCGCAATCCAAGGAATCGGCGTTGTTGGCCTAGGAAAAGACCACAAGGCAGCCGAACGCGCCTGCCTTCTCTTTCAAGATGCCGCAAAAATCGCCTGGTATGCTCAGTCATTTGGAGGCGTTCATCCGATGGAACAAAAAGATGCGGATTTTATCCGAGATTGGGAAGTAGAAAAATTCCGGTCGGGGGTAGCTGCCAGCGGGCTGACCACTCCTTCTTCGGAAAGTGCTCCTATACTAAAGAAATGATTTCTAGCTATGAAGGGAGGAGAATTCAATGCCCAGAACTGAGCAAGAATATCGAGCAGCACGAGAGACCTATGCTGAACTTGGCATCGATACAGATCAAGCCATAGAGACTCTCGCCTCTATACCACTTTCCATCCATTGCTGGCAGGGAGACGATGTAATAGGCTTCGACGGAGCTACATCACTCTCTGGTGGCATACTCTCCACAGGAAGCTATCCTGGTCGAGCGCGCAATGCCGAAGAGCTGCGGTCAGACGCCGTCTTCGCCTTCAGCCTTATACCCGGTAAAAAGCGCTTTAACCTCCATGCCATGTATGCAGAAACAGGTGGCGCCAAAGTAGATCGTTGCGATCTTGAGCCGCGCTACTATGAAGGCTGGATAGAATGGGCAAAACAACAGCATATCGGCTTGGATTTCAATCCAACTTTCTTTTCTCATCCTCTTGCAGAAAGCGGCTGGACTTTAGCTCATCCAGATAATGATATTCGAGATTTTTGGATTCGGCATGGCAAGGCAAGCAGACGCATAGCCCAGTCCATCGCCGATACACTCAAGGACCATGTTGTCAATAATCTCTGGGTGCCTGACGGTTACAAAGATATGCCGGCCGACCGCCTTGGTCCGCGCTTAAGACTCAAAGAGTCTCTCGATGCCATATATTCTGAAAAACTACCAAACGACCGTGTACTCGACAGCGTAGAATCCAAGCTCTTTGGTATAGGCTCAGAAGCCTATGTAGCAGGTTCCCACGAATTCTATCTGGGCTATGCGACCCAAAAAGCCATTGGTCTATGCTATGACATGGGCCACTTCCACCCCACCGAAAACATAGCGGACAAGATTTCTTCGACTCTTCTGTATGTGCCTTACCTGATTATCCACTTGAGCAGGGGATTGCGTTGGGACTCAGATCACATAGTCGTCTGGAATGATTCGCTCACAGATGTCTGTAGAGAGATCGTCAGGATGCATGTCTGGGATAGAGTCCATCTTGCCCTCGATTACTTCGATTCGAGCGTAAATCGCATCTCGGCATGGATCAACGGGGCACGCAGCACCCAAAGAGCCCTACTCTATGCTTTTCTTGAGCCTATAGAACAGATGCGCGCTGCGGAAGAACAAGGAGACTTTGGAACAAGGCTCTCCTATATCGAAGAATCAAGCTCTCTGCCTTTTAGCGCTGTATGGCACCATTATTGCGAGACAGAAAATGTTCCTTATGGTCCCAGTTGGCTCGAAGATGTAAAAGATTACGAGAAGAAGGTCTTGGCGAAAAGACCATGACTTTACAGAAGTAGATAATCCCAATAAGCTAAACCTATACAGATATTCTCGTTCTTGACTAATAGTGTCCAAAACCTAGATATTATAATATATAGGGTAGAAAACGAACGCATGGCAAACCAAGAGAATATAGATATCAAAGAGAAAAGGTATTCAAGACCTAATCTCAAAATGGTGGAGCAGAACCTCCATACGACTTCTAAGACTGACAATTTTGATATCGAAAAAGAAATAAATGGAAACAGGTATGCAGAAATCGTTACCCAGAGCAATAAGCCGCTTTTTACCTTTCTCCGCGTTTCCATTAGAGAAGACCTCAGATTCACGCTGCCTCGTATTATCATGCGAACGGCAAAAACCATGCGTCGAATTCCGCGCACCTTCATAATCAAAAACGAAAAAGAACTCGACCAATATGTATTCGAAACTATTTCCTTATGGGCACGCAGCTTAATAAGAATTACTAAAATGGATCTCGAGGTGAGGGGCGCAGAAAAAATCCTTCCCGATAAGACCTATCTTTTTGCTTCTAATCATCGATCGCCAGCGGATATACCTCTGCTCTTCGTTTGCATTCCTCAACCCGCTGCCTTTGTAGCCAATGACTTATTTAGAAAAATTCCTGCTCTCTCTTATTGGATGCGCGCAAGCGGCTCGGTCTTTGTCGATCAAGGCAATACACAATCGGAAGTGCGCGCCCTGAAAGCCATGGAAAAGCGTTTGAAGAAGGGCCGAAGCCTCATATTATTCCCTGAGGGACATATGCACCAAGGCAAAGGAATCGGTGAGTTCAGCCGAGGTGGCTTGTTTGCAGCAGTTCTATGCGGCGTTCCAATCATACCTATATGTACCTATGGAACAGAAAAAGTCATGCGACCTGGCAGTTTTCATATCAATCCATATCGCCATGTAGTTGTAGAATTCGGTGACCCCATAGAGACCAAGAATTTAGATAGAGCAGATAAAAAGCGCATCCATCTTGTGGTTCATGACATCATAAAAAGCATGAGAACAGCTCTCGAGCAGGAATTCTCATCCTCAAGAAAGAAAAATTGAGCCTACCATACACCAAAAGAGGCATAAGCATTTATCCCTCAAGATCGGTTCTGTGCGCAGCCCGCTCGCGCTCACGAAGCGACCTAAGAAAGCTCTCCACATACTGTCTGGCAATATCCTTACAGCCAAGACCAATCGCTATTGCAACTCCCAGCGCTACAGAGCCTATCAGCAATAAAAGAAGAACATTCACAATCGATTCAAAACCGAGCTGTTCGACGACCATGATGACGACAATGATATAGCCCACAACTCTAATTAGTCTCTTGACCAATGTTGCTGAGCTAAGCCCTGCATTGTTCATTATCGTCATTACGAAATTTGAAAGAAAATTTGCAATAAAAATGCCAATCGTCGCAGTGATTATAGTGGCTAGAATTGATGGAATCGCAGCATATAACCATGAAGAAATCGTCTCGGCAGCCCTTTTATCGAGTACTGATGCAGCTTTTGCCAAAGCAAAGAGCATCACAATCCAATATAGAAAAACACCAATGAGCTTTGAAGCAGAATACCTAACATTTCCCTTGCGCAAAAATTCCTTGATACCGATCTTCTCCGAAAGCACATCGAACTTGAGCCAGGCTAAAACAATTGGCACAAGGAGCTTAAGGAGCTTGGCAATTGCCCAGCCTACCAATAGAATAAGGATTGCCCCAATCCCCGATGGTAAATTGTCTATCCATTGGCCTATATTGACTATGATTTCGTTCATTCAATTTTCCTCCATTGAGAGCCCTGTTTAGCCCTCGGTGACAAGACGGTGGAGTTCCTCCACGGACATACCTTCGATGCCGAGAGAATGTACCGTGCGTCCATTGGCTTTATAGTCCTGCCCAAGCATTAGATTCGCAAGATCTATGATTAAGTTTATTGCTGGAGTCTCAATGCTATACATAGCAGCCATACTTGCCATAGGTACAAGGCTCATAGGTACATCTTCCCATATATAGCGATGATCGATAGAACGCGGCGCCTTTAGCCCGGCATAAGCTACGGTTGAGCGAATCGCGGTATATAGATCATCTCCCACTGAATCGTAAGTTAGATAGAGCCATTCTCTCGCCGAGACCGTCCGGATTCCTAGAGCTCGGGCTAATGCAAGCCTTTCATCGTCTATTGTTTGGAGCACCCTTGCCACAGATGGTGAAATGCCTTGAAGATAATACTCGAAATCTCCGCCTGTGGACTCTATCCATCCTGCATTTAGAAGCGTCAGAGCGGGGTGAAACACAGCCCCGATATTCTCGAGGCTCGTAGCTAAAACATTGCTCCCTGCAATGAACTGAGGAAAAGCAACATCGATCACTTTTAGCACAGCCGGGGTAAGAAACGAAGGTAATGCGCTAACGGGCACTCCATTTTTGATACTAAAAATATGAGCTCTATTTCTGGTGATCATCCGTGAGGCATATATGAACGTTTGCGCTTCGACTAAAACTACACGAGCCTTGCATTTCTGGCGCTCGAGCTCGGCCCTGAATTCTAATGCCCCTCCAGTTCTTCCGGGATTGAGCACAACAATCTGTCCATCCTTTAGAAAAGGCGCCATCAATGTAGCTAGACTATAGTGCGCAGTCGAGGGAGTAACTATCATAATAACATCCGAACCTTCTACAGCTTCCCCAATATCTGCGCTTGCTAGGAGCACTGGTCCAAAGCCAGTCACTGCTCCTTCAATATCGATGCCCCCATACCAGTGAATCGCATTTAGATGCTCATTGGTGCGATTGTAGATGTGAACCGGAAAGCCCATAATTCCGAGATGGCCTGCCATAGCAAGTCCGCCATTCCCCGCCCCCACTACACACCAAACCATCTTTTTGCCTTTAGCAGCTACAAGATCGAGGTGTTCTACTATCCCCTCCCAATCAATGTTCTTCACCTAAGTGCTCCTTTTGCCCACCTCCGCTCCCACTTACCTGCCGGCTTGAGTCAGCATTATGCGAAATCGAAGGTATGAAGCCCCTCTCTTCGAGATTTTTAGATATCCCAAAGAGCCGCTGACTCACGGAGAGTGGCTTGCCTTCCCTATCGACCACATGAACGCCTCCATGCAGAAACTGCACGGGCTGATTAACCGCCGCTTCGAATTCATCTTTACAAGCAATTAGCCAAGGAAGAGGAAAAACGCCAGATTTTAGCATTGAATAAAAACCTATTGGACTATAGGCATTCGGAATAGTGGCTTCAATGAATTTGATCATCCTCCTAGCCTCTTTCAATAAGTTTTGTGTTCGAGCCTCGACCATTTCCGACTTGCCATATTCTGGCATATCGCCTTTCTTCTTTAGACGGCGATATTCCGTGAGCGCGTACCTTGTGATTCGCACCGATTCTTCCACCACTTCAGGATCCGCAAGCCTTACGCCTTCTGAATAACTCACCACATGAATAATCTGAGGACTTGCGGGATTGTCCGGCTCGATATCATCCATGAGCATGGTAACAGAAGCCAGCTGAGCGCGTGCCCTCTCTAAATTCGATGAGAAGTAGTCGAGCCCACCTCGAGGCTGCAAAATTACCGCAAAATCTGGATCTTCCAATTCATTAACAAGCACCCTCAAGGCGCGCGCTTTGGCAATATCCTGGATTCCCCATGTATATTTGGGCGTATTGAGCATAATCTGAAGAATCAAAGTGTGAATCCCTTGCATCTTTGCTGCCTTAGCTGCAACATAACCAGATACAATGTAACCAACATCATCGCATCCACGAAAAGCAAACTGATGTGGCACATTTGGCTCCATGGGTTTTCCGCTCGAGGCGATATGACGCAGTGCCTTAAAATGCTCTTCCAGGTTCTGCATGACTGTATTTTCTCCACGTCCATCGAGCTGAGAGAACCACCAAAAAGAAAGAGCGTGCCAGCAGATATCCAGAGCTTCTTCATGCATTTTTGCCATATCTGGCACATGTTTTGTGCCTGCATAGGTACGGATAAGCATAGGCCGTCCAGCTTCCCAGACTTGTCGATATTCCGCCGCGCTATTTATGGGTACGCCACCACCGTTCGGAAGGCCTGTCCAATCTTCGCCAAAATGGCTCTGTGTCAACTGAGAACTTCCAATAGAGAGAATATCCAGCATACTCCCTTTCGCCAGTTGCTTTGTCCAGTCGAGAAAAAGTGCGACTGCTTGCTCACAATCCTCTGCATAAGGGCCTACATGGGCTCGCATGAGCGGAGGGAATCCATGCTTAATGCCATGATGTACGCGATCCACTACTCGCTCTCCCCAAAGGCCGAATCTTTTGGAACCAGAACGATCTATAGGTTTTAATTCTAAATACTTTCTGTTTTTGATAATTTCACTGCCGAGCTCGAGGCGCGCCTTGTCGTAAGCGAGCTCCACGCTCGCTTGCTCGGGCACAAGGTGTGCCGGCAGCCCCAACTTTTCCAGTACCTCTTCATAGGACTCGTTACCCTGGAACGTAGTATCCACAAAGGGCACACGCTCTGCCGCCCGCCTACAGGCGGGCGGCAGACCAGCAAACCACAGAGTAACGATTGGGCCTCCTTCCCTCGCCATTAGCCCGAGGCGCCGAAGGCGCTCGACAAGGCGCGCAAAAATCTCGACCCCGCGTTCAGGATCGAGCCGATATGAATACCCTAGAATATCTATATGTCTATCGCGTATCCATCTAACTAAAACATCCAACGATCTATCATTAGATATTGTGTCAATCTCTTTGTTGACATCTTCGCCAGCAATCTCCACTCTTATGCCGCAATCTCGCAACATCTGTGCAAACGACAGAATGCCAAGCGTATGTGCATCTATCGAAGGCTTTACAAGGCCAACTACATCAGTCTGCTTTACTCTGTACAACTTAAAATCTCCTTTTAGCAGCTTGTCCTGGATTGCTCAAACCGTCATTTCACTTCAGTTCTCTAACATCTTAGAACCTCTTTTTATATACTTAAAAGGATTACCTTACCAAACCTCGAATTTTGTCTCTCTAAGCAGAGCTTGCGCCTGCTTTGGAAAAACTTTCGCAATCTGCCCTTCAGCTTTTAGTCGTCGATAACCAGCTGCGACAATTCCCACTAGGTACAGATCCTCCGATAACCCAGCAAATTGAGTTGCTCCACCAAACCATTGGTCGGGTATCATCGGTTGACCGTTGATTTCTATCGCCCAAAATTCTCCATTAGCATAGATAAAATCCCCACGTGCGTAGTCTCGTACTCCGGCAACGGCAAAAGCTCTCTTCGCAATAGGCAGAAATGAAGCGGCCATATCGACTTCGAGCGGATTTACGATGGTTCCTTTCTTGTCTTTATCGCGGGTTGTTACGATATGAAATCGTTTGGGCTCTAAGAGAGAGACTTGTGCAGGCATGAATTCCATGCCTGAAACCCCTTCGATCATAGCGCAGGTAATCTCCATAAAATCAATAGAAACGCCAAGATAATTCTCTACTATTATGATTCCTTCAAATTGAAGGCGCATTTTATCAAGAGTCTCGCGAAGCTCAGCCTCATTCCAAACGATGCTGTTTTCATCTATACCTCTCGAATTGCCAAGGTTTTCTGGCTTGAGAATGTAGGGAAAGGCGTTTAATGATAAAAGCCTTTTGATATCCTCACTGCATTTATTCTGTTCTTCTCGAACAAGACCGAAGGCGGGCGTCCTTATTCCCTCTCTTTGCCATCTATTTTTTAGGGAGCCCTTGGAAAGAGCTAGGTCAATTGCTATAGAATCCGAGCCAATATAATTGACATTATGCTCTTCGAACCATGCATGTAAGTTATGCGATATATTATTCTCATTTTCATATAAATGATCTATTCCACAAAACACAAGATCTGGCTTGTAATTATTAAGGCTAAGTCTAATATCGTCAATGTTCTCTGCATAAGATAAAAAAGCCTCAAAACCAACATTCTTATAGATTTCAACCATTCTTAGGTATCTTGCATTGCGCTCTGCGGCAAGACTTTGATCGGAGCTTTTTTTCATGATTATTAACAATCTCATCTGACCCTCTGTTTAAATTCTAAATTTGTTCAAATTCTGCATATAAATATGTAACACAATTTGAGGAATTTAGCTAATTTGTGCTTTGTCTGTATCGAAAATCCTCCAGACTTCTGGAATATTCGACCATTTCAAAACACATAAAGGCAAATATCGAATTTGCTCTTATGCTATAATAATAAAAGATGATAGCTAATAATGAACGACAGGAAGAGCGCGATTTTATGGTTCGCTTCCAAATTGCAGCACGCGGTATAAGGGATAAGCGCGTTCTTGATGCGATGCGTCGTATCCCTCGTCATCTATTTGTGCCATCGTCTTATCGAGTCGAAGCCTACGAAGATTACCCTTTGCCAATAGGCTCGGGTCAGACCATTTCTCAGCCATATATTGTGGCCTTTATGGCCGAGGCGCTGATGCTCAAGGGAGATGAGATAGTTCTAGAAATAGGTACGGGCTCGGGCTATCAGACCGCGGTGCTCTCCTTACTTGCTAAAAAAGTATATAGTATCGAGCGGATAGCCGCTCTCTTAGATAATGCACGAACTATCCTCGAATCCCTTGAGATATCAAATGTCGAGCTTCGTCTGGCAGATGGTTTCTATGGATGGGAAGAGAAAGCTCCCTTTGATGCTATAATATTGAGCGCGGCGCCCTTCGATATTCCGAGCGTTCTATTGCAGCAGTTGGCAGATGGCGGCAGGCTCGTGGGGCCCGTTGGGCCTCTCGGAGCACAGACTCTCGTAAGGATGACGAGGCGTGGCCAGCGCTTCCATAGCGAGGCTCTCTTGGATGTTGCCTTTGTGCCAATGCGATCCGGGTTGAGCGAGGTTTAACGCAAGAATACCTCTTCAAAAACGCTCCTCAAATACTGTAATTTTATATTGAATCTGATATGCTGGTTTCGATTATGTAATCATAGAGCCAAGGTTGAAAAACAATGGGAATAATTATTCGCTTAACATCATATATTGGAGAGAATTATGTTTGCACAAAATTTGACATTTCCCCATTTCGAAGAGCAGATAAAGAAGATCGACACAGTTGTCATCCCAACCGGTAGCTTTGAGGCTCATGGCAGGCACTGTCCTCTGGGAACAGATATCATTATCCCGGAGCGTCTTTGCAAAGATCTGGATTCTGCCATGGGAGATCAAGTCCTTATCGCTCCTTCTATAAATTATGGTTACACGCCGCTCTTGAATGCTTTTTCTGGCACCATTCATCTTCCTGCAGAGCTTCTCATATCTATCTATTCCGAAGTAGCAAAAGGTTTTGTAAGCTGGGGCGCTAAGAATATTGTTTTTATGAATGGTCATGGTGGCAATATTCCTATGTTGACCGTTGCTTGTGACCGGATAGCCAAAGCAGGAGCCTCGGCGATGGTAATCAGTTGGTGGGCAACATTCTCTAAGGAGATACTCGGCATTTGCAATTCTCAAGGCCACGCAGGAGAAGACGAGACTTCGGTTATTATGGCAATCGATGCCACTTTGGTCGATAGGCAATCCAGAAGTACACATATGAAAAAGGCATTTTCTCTTCCACTCGCTACACCTGATCAGGTCGCGGAGCGCTATCCAAATGCCATGAATGGAGATTCACTTCTCGCAACAAAGGAAAAGGGAGAGCGCCTTCTGGCTATGATACTCGAAAAAAACATCGAATACATTAATCGCTTGCGCAGAAAAGATCTGCTAGTGCCTATCGAGGTCGGCTAAGATCTATATTTATCGCTAGACCCCGCCAAAGGCGCAGACTTCCATTTGCTTTCGTTTCGCTAATATATCTCGTTATTTTTTCATTATATGCCGAGAAAAGACTGACTCAGTCAGTCGCTTCTTTGAAAACCCTAGCAAAATTGCGATATGCGATTTTTTCGATTTGATATGAAGAAAGGCCGCATTTCCCTAGTTCTTCGATGATTACGTAAGCCCTTGATGCGTCTTCTAACCCTTTAACTGGAGGGTATTCTTCTTGCGTATATAGGTATTCACAGAAATGCAGACCAAGCCCCACATGATCTTCGCCAGCTACATCGATCATATGCCGCAGATGATGCATATATCGCTCGAGCGTATGATTGGCTCTATCTTTTATGTCAGCCAATGCGGCTGGGCTTGTCATGCAGCCTATCAAACCACCCTGCTCCGCTATGTCATGCATATCTTTATCAGAGAGGTTTCTGCCATTGTTATATACTTCGGCGCTCGATGTATGAGACAGCATGACAGGCTTCTTAGAACACGACAGGATATCTAGTCTGGTCATGGGACTAGCATGCGCCAAATCTATTAGAATTCCCATCTCATTCATAAGCTTCACTGCTTCCCGTCCCGCTTCTGTCAGGCCAAGGGGATTCTCAGCTCTAGGGCTTCCATTTGGATCGAAAGCTCCAGTTCCAAATGCATTGCTATCGTTATGAGTGAGCATCGCAATTCGAAGACCGGCTTCCTTGTATAATCTTCTCAGCCATGAAAGATCGCCATTCGCTGCACGCAACCCCTCATAGCATAATATTCCAACCCATCGCTCATCTCTAATTGAATTATCGAGCTCTTGAGAAGATGTCGCTATGATATACGAGCTATCCTTACATGACCGCAATAGCTTGGTTACCGCAATAAATTCTTCGAAGTTCCTTGTCCCTGCGGATTCTCCAGCCATGCGACAATCGACCAAAACAGCTCCCTGGATACCTCCACTTTTCATTCTATCTATATGCTGCTTGAATCTCTTGAGCACTGAATTCTCATCAGAGATGCCTTCCTTTCGAACGATATCCATGATGATGTCGGCATGCATGTCAATAATAGGTATCATAGATTTCGCCAGCTCTCCTATGGCCAGAAATAGCCGTCAGACAAACATCTCTGCGCGATGGCAGGCTACAAAGCGATCGGGACAGACTTCTCTGAGAATTGGATCAGATTCGCCACAAGAGGCTATGGCATAATTACAGCGAGGCGCAAAGCGGCAACCTGGCTTTGGATCGATTGGCGACACAACCTCGCTTTTTAGTATTATTCGTTCTTTTCTGGCATTGAGCCTTGGAATAGGAATAGCCGATTCCAAGGCCTTACTATAGGGATGAATTGGATGCTTAAAGAGCTCTTCCGTATTTGCTTTCTCGACTATCTGCCCCAGGTACATTACAACGATATCATCAGATATATGCTTTACCACTGAAAGATCATGGGTAATAAAAAGATATGTTAGGTTCAAAGACTCTTGAAGATCCATTAGCAAGTTGAGTATCTGGGCTTGAATCGATACATCCAGTGCAGATACCGGTTCATCGCAGACGATGAATTGAGGTTCAAGGGCAAGAGCACGCGCAATACCTATGCGCTGTCTTCGACCTCCATCCAGTTCATGAGGATAGGCGTCATATAATCTATCAGCTAAACCGACAGTTTCCATGAGCGAGCGCACTTTTTCCTCATATTCCTGCATATTCCTGACCTTTTTATAGATCTTGAGTGGCTCGCCGATGATCGATGAGACAGTATGGTGAGGATTAATAGAAGAATATGGATCCTGGAAGATCATCTGCATTTTAGTGCGCAGCATCTTCATGTCCTTATGCGAGGCTTTTGTAATCTCAATTCCATTATAATTGATAGAGCCTCCATCTGATTCATGAAGGCGGACAAGTAGTCTTCCAGTAGTAGATTTACCACAGCCAGATTCGCCGACCATGCCAAGCGTTCCCCCCTTTTTTATATCGAAGGAAATGTCATCCACAGCATGGAGAGTCCCTTTTGCGACATGGAAGTATTTTTTTAGGTTTCTTACTTGTAGAATAGGCAATTCAGATTGATTGTTCGACATGCAAATTCTCCTGATACTGGTGGCATTTCACCAAATGGACTTCTATAGAACTGTTTTCGGGATGCAATTCATGACACTGCGGCATTACATTAGGGCATCGTGGGCTGAAATAGCATCCCTTTGGCAAATTGGTTGGATCGGGCATAAGCCCAGGTATAGGCCGAAGGCGAGGAGAGCCTTCACTATAATCAGGGAGAGAGCCCAAAAGACCCTTTGTATAAGGATGAAGTGGATTCCCAAAAACCTGTTTAACCGTACCATACTCTACAACCTCGCCTGCATACATGGTTGCTACCTCATCGCAGTTCTCGACTACAAGCCCTAATGAATGGGTAATAAATAGAACCGATGTATTATTGGTTTTTATGAGGCCGCGCATCAAATCGAGCACCTGTGCCTGAATTGTGACATCTAACGCCGTTGTCGGTTCATCTGCCAAAAGAAGCCTAGGATTACAGGCGAGCGAAAGCGCAATGACAACGCGTTGTTTCATTCCTCCTGAAAACTGGTGGGGATATTCCCTTGCTCTGACACCAGGTATACCGACAGTCTCGAGCATTTCCTCAGCCTTAGACCAGGCCTCAGCCTTGGAAACCTTCTCGTGCTTAAAAATTGTCTCCGCTATCTGCTCTCCTATTGTCAGCACTGGATTGAGCGCTGTCATAGGGTCCTGAAAAATCATCGCTATATCTTTTCCCCGCATCTCTCGCAGCTCCTGATTGGACATGCCGAGAATATCTGCATTGTCGAAGCGGATAGATCCAGAGATTATCTTGCCCTGGGGCGCGCTGATCATATTGAGTATGGAAAGAGCTAGCGTTGTTTTACCAGCTCCTGTTTCACCAACAAGACCCAATACTCGGCCTCTCTGCATATCCAGCGAAAGATTATTAACCGCCCTGACCGTTCTTCGATTTGAATAATAATGTACATGCAACTCTTTTATTTCCAGAATCTTATCCATAATTCGTTTCCTAACGCCTGAGTTTTGGATCTAGAGCATCGCGCAGTCCATCGCCAATGATATTGTAGGCCAAAACAGTGAGCAAAATCGCTATTCCTGGCGCAAATAGAAGATGCGGTGCGTATTGGATGAATTCTCTAGCCTCGGAGAGCATATTGCCCCATTCCGGCTTTGGCGGAAGAATTCCTAGCCCCAAAAAAGACAACCAAGAGGCCGAAAGTATCGATGAGCCTACGTTGAGCGTAGACTGAACAATAATCGGAGAAGTGATATTTGGTATTATGTGCTTGAGCACAATGCGAAAATCTCCAGCACCTATTACGCGGGCTGCTTCTACATATTCCTGATCTTTGATCGAGATGATAGAAGCGCGAACTATTCGTATATAGCCAGGAATCAAGGATGTGCTTATAGCGATCAGCAAATTGAAAAAACTATTCCCAAGAGCGGCCACAATGGCTATCGACATCAAAATGGTCGGAATAGAAAGGATTATATCGGTAAGTCGCATAATGATTGTATCGAACAAGCCTCCCTTATATCCGGCTATAGCTCCTAAGATGCCGCCTATTACAACTGCCATTGCTACAGTCACAAAACCGATGATCATAGATATTCTTGCACCATGGACTAGCCTGCCAAGAATATCACGACCATAGTTGTCCGAACCCAGGATAAAAGTGTGCTCTATATCCTTTTCTTGAAAATAGACCGTACCGGTTTCTCCGGGCTTTAGAAGCGCATTCTCGAGCGAATTAGACGTAACGAAATCATACGAATAGAGAACATCGGCAAAAATGGCAATAAGTGCGAATATCAGAACGAGAATCAAGCTTGCAACTGCGAGTTTGTTCCTAGAGAACTGCCTCCAGAATTGAGAGATATTTTTTGATTGCCTCTTAAAGAACCTCAAAAATGTCTGGTTACTCATTGGTTGCCTCGCACTAGTTTCTTCTTTGTCGAAAAAGTGGATTTTATGCGTGGATCGATAAATCCATAGAGAATGTCGACCGCAAGATTTATGACGGTGAATGTTATTGCAACGAAACAGACCGATCCGAGAATCTGTGGTGTATCCTTTTGAAATATCGCATCCACCATTATGGAGCCAAGTCCTGGATATGAAAAAATCTTTTCGGTTAGAACAGCTCCACCAAGCAAGCTTCCAAACTGAAGACCCGCGACGGTAACTACTGGGATAAGGGCATTGCGCAAGGCATGCTTAAAGACCACTGTCTTTTCGTCCATACCTTTGACTCTCGCTGTCCTTATATAATCTTGCTGCATGACATCGAGCATGGATGAACGTGTCATTCGCATGATAATAGCCATCGAATTCATACTCAAAGTGATAATTGGTAGCACTAGAGATAGAAAATCGCGCGGATTGGCTATGGCAGGAAAAATGCGTAGGTTGTTTGCAAAAGTATAGATGAGCACCATTGCAATCCAGAATACCGGCATTGATGCTCCCAAGAGAGCAAAAACCGTAAAAACCATATCGGCCACAGAATATGGCTTTGTTGCAGAGATGATTCCAATTGGAATACCCAGTAGCAGTGCAAGAATAAGCGCCCCTACTGAAAGGATTAGTGTGTTAGGGAAAGAACTTAGAATGAGTTCGAAAATTATCCTATTCGACACATAAGACCTGCCAAGGTCTCCAAACAATAATCCTTTATAACCAAAAACAGGGTGCTTATATCCAAAGAGAAATCTTCCATACTGCACAATGAAGGGCGCATCCAACCCCATGTCCTCTCTCATCTGCTTATATGCTGCAGGTGAAGCATTTGCTCCCAACATCATTTGAGCGGGATCTGAGGGAGTAATGTACATAAGAGAAAAGACGATGAATGTCACGCCTAACAGAACTGGAATAAGCATCAGAATTCGACGCATTATATATCTGAACATAACAGAACCTTTTCGGAAATATTGATCAGGAACAAAAGCGATATCGGCATTTGAAAGCATACCTGCCCCACCAATAAATAGAGCAGGCATGCATTTCAAATACACTATTGAAGTCTAGTCAAAAGATGAATATCGACCAGTTTTGTCTTAAATATCGCCTGATCCAGATTGCCCACTCTAGGGTGCGACGCGAACAGCACGTTTTCGTATACCATTGGGAAATATGGCTTATCCGTCATGAGCTGGGTCTGCACCTTTATATAGGCTTCTTCACGAGTCTTACGATCGAGTGAATAGCGTCCAATTTGAATGTTTTTGTTGACAATATCGTTGTTGTAGAGCGCACCATTCATTCCGGTCCCGATAGAGTCGCCGCCATAGATTATGCAGGTATAGTCTGGATCCATAGTAGGTGTGAACCAGGCGGTCACCACCATGTCGTACCCATCGCCAGTCTTGCTCTGCTGTATGATCTGCGCATTCACCATTGGGACTACTTTTATCAAGTCAAAGCCAAGAGTCGTCTTGACCTGGTCTTTTATATTGTTAGCAATTTTCACTCGGTCTGTGACGTTACCCACAACCAAGGTTACCGATTCCGGCCCTAACTTTGCCCTGAATTCGGGCGAAAGCATGGCAAATTCGGCTTTAGCCTTTTCCTTGTTGTAGTACCAAGTCTTCTCATTGAACTCTGCAAAAGGAGTGCCCGCTGGAGCACCTTCGACATAGCCTAGGAATCCTGGCTGCATCATTTGATTGGCTGGCACTGCATAGCCATTGAAGATATCGACCTGCTTGATGAATGGTACTGGATTTATCGAATAGAAAATTGCCCTTCTAAGATGAGTTGAGTCACCTTCGGTATACTGGCCAGATAAATCAAGCTTGCCGTTTTTCTTCTGCCCAACAAGATCGGAATTCATATTGAAGACGCCGTACCATATTGTAACTCCAGGTTTCGTGGTAATAACAAGGCCGTTTCTTTCCAGATTTCCTATATCGAGCTTAGAGAGGTTGAAGGCCATGTCCACCTCACCGGTTATCAAGACGTTGTTGACTTGCGGTTGTTCGGACATAGCTCTAAAGACGATATTCTTAAAAGCAACTGTGTTGGCGTCTCCCCACCAAGCTTCGTTCCGCGTAAGCTGGACTTCCTGTGGATTTGGCCATGACACGAATTTATAGGGCCCGGTTCCAACAACAATCTTTGTGCCATAATCCGCACCTGCGGCTTCTACGGTCTCCTTGTCTTCTATGCCAGAGCAGTAGTGCGCAAGAATGTTGAGCGCTGGTCCGTATGGAGAAGCTGTCATATATTTTGCACGATCTTCCCATGAGGTCAACGCGACAGTTGCATATTCAGGATCTTTGAGCTTGCCAAAAGTGATCTTTACTGTGTAATCATCTACCTTCACTACAGAAAGAACCGCACTGAACATACTCTTGGAACTCGACTTCGGGTGATGCAGAATTCGATTGAACGAAAAGACTACATCATCGGCAGTAAATGGATTGCCATTATGGAATTTTACGCCTTTTCGGAGCTTGATAGTGTAAACAGAACCGTCCTTGGAAACGAGTCCGTTCTGAATCGTTGGTATAGTCTCGGCTAGAATTGGATAAAAGGTATTATCTGACTTCATTCCAATCAACGTTTCATTGATCTCCCTCATTATCTGCGCTTCGTTCAGAGTCGTGTATATGTTTGGATCGAGCGGCTGTGGAGCAGCAGCAAGGACAAAGACCAAGGTATCAGGATCTCTGTTCCGCAAAGTTGGCCCTTTCTTTGCTTGTGCAAAAACGACTCCGCCCAAGGCTAGGCAGATAAGTACAATCGACAAAAATTTCTTCATGTCAATAACCTCCTTGAAGATATTCTATAGCTGCAACGCAGCATTAATTTATTCACCATATAGGTAAGTTTTTCTCTTAAATGAAATAAGAATGCTTGTATAAGTGTTTGTTTTCAAGTGAAAGCGGCAAACTTGCCACCTAGCATTGCGGCTGCATGAATCATCCGATATATGCTTCTCATGTCGGTAGATCTATAAAGAACTCGCCTTCCTCCTCTTCGTTCTAGCCCTGGTATCACGGAGACAGCATCCGCTATGACAGTAGAGGCAAAATCGATCTCGAGATCGTAAGCTGGCGCTAGAGTAAGTGGCTTGAAAGTATCTTTCCTGTCTATGGCTTGCATCGCCCCTTCGACGAATTTAGGCTTCAGGTTGTCCTCGAAGTACATTTTAGCTGCAAACCGCCCAAGGCCTTGCTTTGTGCAAATAAATATAGGTGGAATTGGAAAATGCTCTTCTATTTCCTTCTCAAGAATATCATCGCCGGACACAAAACATACGGGCACCCCATAATGAGAAGCGAGCATACCATTTATGTCCGCTTCGGACATTTCCTGGCCATTCAACCGGACACAATATATACACGAGGACGAATAACTATGATCCATCAATCCATGCAAGGCTCCGATTTTTGCATGATATCCAACTAGCATAAGAAGATCGAAACTTTCGTCCAGGCCTTCGAGCATATAGAAAGGACGCGGATAGCCGCGGATCAAGTTAATACGCGAATCGCCAAAGCTTCTAAACGGAATCCCCTCGCCCCTAGCATGAGAGTCGCATATGCATATTTCTCTGATTTCATCGTTATACTTCGATCTATTTATGCCTTCTACAATCCAAGACAATTCTTTCCATGCATTCTCATAAACTGTTTGGTGACCATTGCCTTCCATATCGCTCCATGAGACAGCACCATGAATGCCTTCCATGTCTACAGAAATAAAAACCTTCATGCTTCATCCTCTGTGTGAACAATCTCTTGCACAATAGCGAGATATCGCCTGCTAGTCAGTGATTTCATTCAAAATAACCTTTCTTGATAACTTCGCCCCTGCGAACGACTAAACGCCCACGGCTTATTACATCTCGAATCTCGAGCCCATCGGATTCCAGTACCAAAATATCGGCGTCCGCTTCTTCTCTAATTGTCCCCTTTCTACCCTCCAATCCATAGTTTCGAGCTGGATTGGATGTCAAAGGCAAAAGAGCTTCTTCCAATGGCAGATGCTTTTGCTGAACAAGATTCCTTAGCTCGAACATCAGTGTCTCAGGCGTTCCGATACCCATTCCGGTAATTCTGCTATGATCTCCATTCCACTCTGGAAGCGAACCACCAGCATCAGAACTGAAGGTAACATGATCCAACAGACCTTTCTCCCTAGCTAGCATTGCAAAATCGGCGGCACTCATGTTCTCAGAATTAGCATTCACTTCTTTTCGACATGTAGCATCGACCATTCCTCCACCCTTGGCCAGTTCGAATACTTGGTCCAGCAATTTCGGATTTTTACGATTGATATGCGTCGGAACGAACATAGCTGGCCTTATGCCTGGATTCTTTATCACCTCCATAATAAGATCGAGCGCCTGCGGCCTAATGCCAGTATGGACTGTGATTATTCCAGGCTTGTTCGCAATTAGAGCCGCTACAAAGACATCCGACGCAAGCCTTGCAAGATCCGCTACATCCATATATGGTCCGCGAGTATCCGATAGAGCAAGCTTTACCCCGATTACTGGATCGCAAAACAAAATATCCTTGGCAACCGAGCCAGTTATGCTTGGAGAAGGGTACCAATAAGCTCCTGTTAGCATGAAAGCCGTCATGCCTTCGGTATTGAAAGCCTTAGTTTTTGCATAGAGGTCTTCGAGCGACCGAGTTAGAGAGTCTGTTCCTAAGAGCCCTATGGCAGTAGTAACACCATTTAGAAAATTCATTGATATCTGAAGTTCTGGAGTTCTAGTTTCAAATCCTCCTTCGCCTCCGCCGCCTATAAAATGCTGGTGTCCATCGATCAATCCTGGAACGACAATACATCCTGATGCATCGATCGTTTCGACATGCGAAATCGAGCTAGATACATCGATATTGGAATCGACGGAAATAATCCTATCGCCCCCAATTAGAATATCCCTAAATCCAAGCGGATAGGGCGCATATACTTCTCCATTTTTCAGCAGCAACATGCTCATCTTGTGCTCCATAATTTGAATTGAATTTATTATTCTTTTGGATTACTGATAACTAAATACCCGCTTTCCTGCATCGATATAGTTTTCTGCCGGCTCGCTGCGGCGCTTTCCTTTTCGTCCAGATACACCATTTGCACCAAAACATGCAAAATCGATATGAGCCCGGCAAAAGAATTGGTCAACAACAAAGAATTAGTTATACAACGTATTACCTTATCTGCTTCAGAATACACAGGGCATGCAGCCGAATCCGTAAAGAGAAAGAGCGAACCACTCTTTTCTTTGACGACTTTTGCCACATGCCTTACCTCTAAAGAGTATGGAGGAAATGTCATCAGAAACATCACGTCTTCGCTCGAAAAAGATTTGAGAACCGGAGCGTAATCCGATACTGATCCCGAAACTACATACACTTCCTTTTCTAGAGAACTCATTAAAGTATATTTAAAAATTTGGGCTACATAAGCAGTTGCCCCAAAAGCGCTTAAATATACCCTACGAGCTTTCTTTATGCCTTCTCCCATTATTTCCAGATCAGCCATCTTTATATTGGAAAAGGTGCTGCGTGTGTTGTTGTATTCATTTTGAAATAGCTTTTGCAGACGTTTTTCATCTGGCAGAATATCCAGCTCACTCAAAGCAATCTTGTCGTAAGGATTCAATCTATGCCTGATTTCATCTTGAATTTCATGCTTGAATTCTTGATACCCTTCAAACCCTAAGCTTTTTGCAAATCGGACCAGCGTTGCGCTACTTACACCAATGGACCTACTTATTGTGTGGATTGAGGAAAAAGCAACACTCTGTTCGTGATCCAACATATAAGAGCCTATTTTCTGATAGCTATTCGGCATTTCAGGAAGCATTTTCCTGATCTTATCAAGAATCATGATGTTTCAATTTCTCCTAATCCAATCTTGGTAACTTTTGTTTCAGAATTATCGCATCATTAAATTTATATGTCAACGTTTATCGGCAAGATTTTTTGATTTTTTGCAATCAAGGACTCTTGACCGCTAACTCACTGCAGGATAAGTTTTTCACAAGGAGGTACCTTTAATGAAACGATTGTTGCTGTTGTTCGCAATCCTAGCTGTCGTCGCCGTCAGCCCAGCGCTTGCAGAAACCGAAGCCGAACTTAAAGCTGCTTACGAAAACGCGGTCAAACTCGCCACTGCTGCTCCCCAGGACTATACGCTTAACTGGCAAGCCGCTCGCGCAGCTCGTTCTTATGGGGATTATCTCGTCGTACACCAAACTACTGGTTGGAAAGAAACCGCACGCGCAGCGGCCAAAGAAGGCATGAAATATGGAGAGATTGCCTTTAATCTGAACCCAAGCGGTATCGAAGGATGGTACTACTATGGCCTTTGCGTGGGAACCTACTCGGATTGCGTCAGTATCGTCACTGCCCTCACTGAAGGTCTTAAAGGCAAAACCCAAATGGGTTTCGAGAATGCCTATAAATTCGATAAGACCTACGACAATGGCGGACCTATCCTTGCGCTTGGCCGCTTCTGGCAGGTTCTACCCGGCATTGCCGGCCAGGATCGCAAAAAAGCCGAAAAACTCTTCGATGAGTACATTGCCCTCTTTGGATCCTCTCCCAAAGCTAATAGCGACGCCTGGTATTTCCGCGGCCAACTCTACAAAGATACAAAGCGCCCAGACCTCGCCAAGGCTGATCTAGAAAAAGCAGCCTCGATGGGTAATGAAAACGCAAAGAAGCTGCTGGCGGAGATGAAATAAGGAGGGTTGTCCGATAGTCGGCTCCGAATCTTAGCATTGTTTATAATTTATTTTGACTCATTATATCATGCGGGCTCATTCATTGCACAAATGCTGCCATCCTCTTGTATTTCGAATAAGACTGCCCTGTGTGGCCCAGTCTGCCGAAAATAAGGCGGCATTTCAATGTTATCCGTTACCCAAAAATTAGTTTTCGAATCAAACATCGAAAGCACTTCTGGTACAGGCGCTCCAAAAGGATTATCTCGAGAAACACTTACAATAGCATGAGTTGGATTGATGGCCCCTGCAAGCCTTTTAGTCATGCTGTCCGCCTGCCCATGATGGGGAATTTTTAGAATATCGGCTTTTAGAGAGTAGGGTTCTTTATTATATCGCCTCCAAAACGAGCTGGGCAAATCAGCAGGCAAAAGGATTTTTACGTCGCCATATTTGAGTTGCAGGGCAACACTGGAATTATTTTCGATTTCATCCAATTCCATAAGAATTTTCTCTGCTTTTTGGTCTGTTCCATTTAGTAGATTGTTCACCATCTTTTCTGTGCGACTTACCAAGAAAGGATCAACCTCAAAAATATTCGCCTGCAATTTATCGGTAAGCTCCACAGTCGCCAGTCTTTTGCCCACTACCTCTATTTCTTTTCCATTTATATTAGCAATTCTCTGCATATCCGCGAGAAGGTTTAAAGACGTTCTCATTTCCTTTGCAATCCGATTGTCGATATGCGCTCTATTCAGATTGTCTAGGTAATCAAGTTCATTTAGCTTGCAACTCGACCATATATAGCCAAACTTGCAAGTCTGCATGACTTCTGGCATTCCGCCCACATGATCAATATGCAAATGGGACAGGAACAATACATCAAGAGATTGAATCCTTCGGGATTGAAGATATTTAAAAGGAGGTATACGGCCTGGACTACAATCATATGAATCACAATACATCCCCATATACGGAACGCCTCCATCGATGAGCATTGAAAATATCGGTTTAGAATCATTCAATTCCTCGATGAGTATAGAATCGCCATATCCAACATTTATAAAGGTTATCTTTAGCATTTTCTGCTTCTTTCAGCCAATTATGATTTTTATAGTATAGATTGAAAAAATTATGCTTGACAAGTATACAACATTGATTAAAATAGTAAGCGGTTACATTATGAATCAAAATAATTTCGAATCTAGGGTCACTATAGACCATGTTGCCTCTCTTTGTGGATTTTCAAAGGCTACTGTCTCTCGCGTAATCAATAGAGAAGGATCTGTGAAGCCAGCAACTGAAGCAAAAGTCTGGGAGGCAATTAAAAAGCTTGGTTATATGCCAAATAATGCAGCAAGCGCTCTCTCTGGCGGAAAGACAAGAACTGTAGCTGTCTATCTGCCCGATGTAAAAACCGAATATTATGCTGCCTTACTTACAGGGCTGGAAGATGTGGCGGAAAAAAAATTTTTCAATATTATCATAAAAACAAAAAACAATAAGAAAGCCTTATATGATCTAGCAATAAACAACAAAGTTGATGCATTCGTGCTCAGAAACAATGGCCTTCAGCCCTTTGATCATGATGTACTGGTAGCTATCAAACGCCAAGGAATTCCCGTTGTCTTTATCGGTAAACCACCTACAGAAAGCGATTCGCATGCGATTCTAATCGATAATGTGGGAGGAGCCAGGTTGATGGCTCATCATTATGTTCAGCATGGCTTCAAAAATATCTTGTTTATCGCGGGCCCAAAAGACAACATAGATTCTAACGATAGGCTATATGGCTTCAAGATGGGCCTAAATGAAATGTCAGCAGATATCCAAACCTTGGATATAGCTCACGGAGACTTTCAGCGTGAATCTGGTTATCAAGCAGCTCAAGAGACTTTTGAAAATCACAAATATGATGCGGTCTTTGCAGCTAGCGATCATATGGCTTTAGGCGCAATGCTCTATTGTAGAAGCAAAGGTATTAGAGTACCTGAAGATGTAGCCATAACTGGTTTTGATGATACCTTTTTCTCTGAATTTCTCGATCCTCCCCTAACTACAGTCCGACAACCAATGCAGGATATTGGTTCAATCGCCATGGAAACTGTCCTTAACATCCTCGAACACAATAGTTCGCGATTTCAGAAAATGATTTTGCCTACGCAGCTTCAAATCAGAAAATCATGTGGTTGCACACATACTTGAAAAATAGCTGCTTTAGGCGGATTTTTGATATTGCCATAAGGAGGCAAAACATGAAAGCAATCAGAGTTCTTTTTCTTGCGCTTGTGCTTGTAACCAGCATATACGCAAAGGCACCTGAAGAAACGCTAACTATCTATGCAGCACTGGATGAAAAAACCTCTAAAGAACTTGCAGAAGCATTCACTCAAGCAACTGGTATACCTGCAGAGATAGCGTTGCAAATCGAAGAAGCAGGTACGATCGCTGCAAGAATAAAAGCTGAATCGGCACGTGCAAGGGCAGATGTATTCATTGGTGGAAACTCCAACTTCCATACAGATCTAGCTGAAGGGAACTACCTTGAGAAATATTCATCTCCGGTCATCAAAGAAGCCGGCATTGATCCGAGATTCATGGACCCAGACGGATATTGGACTGGCTGGTATCTAGGCGCTCTGTGCCTTGTATACAATACAAAAATGTACGAACAGAAATTCAAACCAATGGGCTTAAATCCTCCTACTACTTGGGATGATCTGCTCAATCCAGCTTATAAGGGTCTTGTAATTGGTTCGAATCCAGCAACAACTGGAGGTGCATATTTAATGGTATGCGCGCAAATTTTCAGATTGGGAAGTGAAAAAGCGGGGTTCGATTATATCAGAAAGCTCCATCAGAATGTTGCCCAGTATACAAAAGGAGCAAACGGCTGTATTCCTCTCATTGCTCAAGGAGAGGCCTATGTTGGATTTGCGTGGGGGCATGATGCCCTCAAGCAGAAAGAGCAGGGAAATCTGCCGATAACAATAGTTTTCCCCAAAGATACAGGATTCGAAATAGGATGTGCTTCAATCATAAAAGGCGCTCCGCATACTGAAGCAGCAAAAAAGTTCATCGATTTTCTATTGAGCCCTACGGCTGAGCAGATAAATGCAAAGAATGGCTATAGGTATCCAGTAAGAGCCGGCGTAACAATGCCTCCAGGAGTCCCTCCCTTTGAAGATCTGAAGCTTGCACCATGGGATTTGAAAGCTGCAGCAGTAAATGTTGATGCATGGAAAAAACAATGGTCTGAAATCACGGGCAAATAAAAGATAACAAAGTGCACAATAAGCTCCGGGATCTGTTTCTGCTTCATGATTAAAGGCGATCCCTTTTAATAGGGCCGGAGCTTTTTCTTTACTTTTATTTAAGAGGCTACTATGAGGCATAAGGCTTTCAAGCAAAAATCCTATGAAATATCATTAATAATAGTAATTATTGCTATTGTTGCCTCTCTTTTGATATTTGTATTATACCCAATTGTAGAAGTATTCTTGTTCCCAAAAGCCAGCGACTTCTCAAATATTCTAAAGAATGCTCGCTACATGAAGACACTTAAGAACAGCATGCTGATGATGCTCCTCTCGACACTTTCCTCGACGTTCCTTGGTTTCATTTTCGCTTATACCGTGACAAGAACAAATGTGCCAGGCAAGAGAATCTTCAAGTTCATAAGCCTATTGCCGCTTTTCTCTCCGCCATTTATGGTAGCCTTTAGCTATATCATGATGTTTGGGAAAAATGGTCTCATAACGGCTGGACTTTTTCATGCCAAAGTAAACATATTCGGGTGGCATGGTCTATGGCTATCGCAGACTATAGCATTTTTCCCCGTTGCCTTTCTTGTTATGGAAGGAGTTCTCCAATCGATTTCTCCAATGCTTGAATATGCAGGACGAAATCTCGGCGCAACAGGCTTTACATTATTTCGTACTGTAACTTTTCCGCTTGCGCGTCCCGGTGTTGCTGGGGCAGCTCTTCTGGTTGCAATTCAAGTCCTTGCTGATTTTGGCAATCCGATTATCATTTCTGGCAGTTTTTCGGTACTTGCAACAGAAGCATGGATGAGGGTTGAAGGATGGGCAGATATAGCTGGGGCAGCAATCCTTTCAATCTTGCTACTTTTGCCTTCTTTGGTGATATTTATTCTGCAGCGATACTGGGTTGGAAAGCGCTCTTATGTGACGATAACCGGCAAAATTTCTCAAGTGGATATTCAGAAGACGAGCCCCATTGTAAAATGGAGTCTCTTTACAATATGCACTATTGTTTCAATCTTCGTTCTGCTTGTCTATATCGGCCTAATCATCGGTGCATTCGTCAATGGCTGGGGATATGATTGGTCCTTTACCTTGAGATATTTCAAAGAAATATCCTCTCGCTCCAATGAACTATTCCGAAGTCTCAGCTATTCAGCAATAGCAGGATTCTCCAGTGCTCTTTTCTCCATGATTGCTGCTTACCTTGTCTCAAGGAAAAGATTTATCATGCGCAAATTCGTAGATTTTACCTGTATTTTGCCAGCTGCGCTGCCAGGAATCTTTTTAGGTATTGGTTATTCTATATGCTTTACAAAGCCGCCGATAGATCTCTATGGTACTGCAGCCATCATCATCCTGAGCATGATCTTCTGGAATATTTCCAGTGGCTATCAGACTGGTATCGGAGCCCTTCAACAAATCTCCCCCTCTCTCAATGAAGCTGCCAGCAATCTTGGAGCAACTAGCATGCGTATATTCAGAGAAATAGAAATTCCACTCATCAAAGTGCCTTTCTTTTCTGCCTTTATTATGTCATTCATCAGAGCCATTACTACCTTGAGCGTTATTGTATTTCTATCAACATCAAAAAACGCAGTTGTAACATTTAGCATCATGAATCTCATCAGCGATGGATTCTATGGAAAAGCAGCCGCTCTTACCTGCTCATTGCTAGTCATTACATTTTCAGCTCTCGGACTTGCAAGGCTCCTGATGGGCAAGCAGGTGCAGCTCTTTAAAGTATAGATCAACGCTATACCACAGGAATATGAGTGCTGCCAAAGTTCTTATAGAGGAGTTTTACTAAATGGAAAATGCTCATGTCATGCTACGGAATGTCAGCAAGAAATTCGGCAGTTTCAAGGCCCTTGATAATATATCGCTCGAGATAGCCCAAGGTAGCTTTACCACACTGCTTGGACCTAGTGGTTGTGGCAAAACAACTCTCTTGAGGTCAATTGCTGGATTCTATCAAATAGATGAAGGAGAAATCCTTATCGATGGCAAAGTTATCAATGATCTTCCTTCACATTTGCGCAATGCGATCATGGTATTTCAGGACTATGCCCTGTTTCCTCATATGAGCATACGAGAAAATATCACTTATGGACTTCGCATCAAAAAAATGCCCCAACAAGAAATCAACGAGCGCTTAGAAAGAACGATACAGTATCTCGATATTGGCACACTGCTCGATAGAATGCCTGGCCAGATTTCAGGCGGACAACAACAACGAGTGGCTCTCGCTCGTGCTCTTATTATGGAGCCAGAAGTTCTTTTGCTTGATGAACCTCTTTCGAATCTCGATGCAAATCTACGCAATTCAATTAGAGCTGAATTAAGGCAATTACAAAAGCGACTAAATATAACTACAATATATGTAACCCATGACCAAAGCGAAGCCCTAGCTATGTCAGATTCTATTGCTGTACTGAATACAGGCAAAATAGAACAGATTGGATCTCCCTTTGATATTTATTATCATCCTGCCAATAGATTTGTTGCTTCATTTGTTGGTACCGTAAATTTCATTGAAGGTGTAATCATCGATATTGATGAGCAATATATCCATGTAAGATCAGATAGAATCGATATTGATGTTGAAGGTAACAAGTTCAAACCTGAAATGCTAGGCAAGCTTGAAAAATCAGAGAAAGTGCTTCTTGTCATAAGACCTGAAAGCATGAAGATCATAGACATGCAAAATGCCCAAAATAGTGCTAGCAATATCTTTCAGGGGCAAATCGATCATTTTATTTTCGAGGGTTCCAATATACGTTATTGGATAAAAGCTTTTGAAAACACAATAATAATCGACATATTCGACCCTGGAGAAGCTGGAATAAAAGATGGCATAATTTCTTTCTGGATAGACCCTTCAAAAATCCATTTGATTCCCTTATAGCCTAAGAGGTATATTCTCCTCTTCTGCTACACGGTATGAATTCTTTTGAGCGGCTATCTCTGCGTAAATATAAAAGGGCGAGCTTTGAGGTATTAAGTCAAGCAACTCTTCCGCGAATCCTATAAAAAAGAAAATGATTATGCTAAATGATTCTTACCATTTGTAGGATCTATCTTCATAAAAACATACCCATACAGACCAAATCGTCGTAATGCCCTTCGAACTTGCGTTTCTTGAGACGAATACCTTCTTCGAAAAAGCCTTTCTTCTTATAGAGAGCGCGGGCTGCCGAGTTTGAGCCGAAAACTTCAAGCTCCAGCTTTTCAAGGCCAAGTTCTCGCGCTTGGTGGATACACGCATCGAGAAGAGCACCGCCAATGCCTTGTCCTCGAAAGCTCTTTCTAACACCCATGGCAATGGTGCCGATGTGAGCAAGCTCTTCGATATTGCTTCTGTTTATGTCAATCCAACCTAGAAGCTCCTTCTTGTCGTCAAATGCTCCCAGAACTGGATTGGAAGACTCATAGTGCTGAGCAATGTATTTTCTCATATTTTCGAGCGGAATACGAATGGACGCAAATAGAAATTTACCTTCATCTTTTACTTCATTGACAAGAGAATAGTAATCTTCTGCTTCGACTGGAGCGATAGCGCGAATGGTAAAATTCATGATTATCAAACGATGATATTAACTCTCAATCGAATAATTCTTCAAGTATCAAAAATGCTGCTTAGCTACCTTTGCACAAAATTGTCGTGCACCCACATCCTGAAGCTTATGTACGATCCTTGGAAATGCTAAATCTAACATTGATAATAACCGCTAATGCAATAACTAATCCAACAAAAGCATCTTGTACATAAGCATCAGTACCCATCAAAACTAGACCTGTTCTAACTTCAGCCATGATAAATGTACCGATAAAAGTACCCAGAATACTTCCTACCCCGCCAGACATCGAAGTTCCTCCAATGACTCCTGCAGCTATAGCCTCGAGTTCAAGACCGGAACCTTGAGTTGGCGTAACAGTCTTCAGAAAAGCAAGTGAGATAAGGGAAGACAAGCCTGCAGCAGCAGAGGTAATCATGAAGCATGTCTTCTTAATGCTCATTGTCTTTATTCCAGAAAGATCAGCGGCAAGCCGATTATCACCCGTAGCAAACACTTTTACACCAAATGATGTTCTATGTAAGAGATAGAACGAAATCAATGTCCATGCTAAGAGCCAAAAGATCTGAACCGGAATATTGCCAAAAAGTTCAGCTCTGCCAAATGCATCAAAGAAAATAGAACTCTGGAGAAATGATATTGGCTGACCTTGGGATAGAACCATCGCAATACCGCGAAATATCATTTGAGTGGAAAGAGTTCCAATAAAAGAATTGATCTTTGTCGTTGAAATGAGAGTACCATTAACGAAGCCCAGCAAAAGAGCAGTCAGAAATCCAATGAGCGCAGCTGGCCAAATATTGAATCCCATATTTTTGACTAATATTCCGGTAACGACTCCTGTTACCGCATATATTGCTCCTACTGAAAGATCAAATTCCCCAGAAATAATGAGCATTGTCATAGCCATGGCAATTATGCCAAGCTGAGCAGTCTGCCGTAAAAGGTTGAAAAAATTATATGCAGTAAGAAAGACAGGCGAAGCAATCGTAAAAAATACCGCAATTAAGATTGCTGCAATAAGAACACCAATATCGCGCCCCAATACAATTCTAGATTTGTTCTTTTGATTCTTGGTCGCTGATTTGTTCATTAGTTCATCCTTTCTATCTAACTCATTGCATAAAAGAAAAGATTCTCCTTGGTCAAAGATTCCTTTTCAAGAATAATCTTTGCTCGACCTCGATTCATCACCAAAATTCTATCGCACATGATCAAAAGCTCTTCCATCTCTGATGATGCCATAATAATTGTACAACCCGCGCCTGCCATATCGAAGATAATTTTTGCAATCTCAGCCTTAGCTGCAATATCTACACCTCGAGTTGGTTCATTCAGTACGAGAATCGATGGCGATAGGGCAAGCCATCGCGCAAGCATTGCTTTTTGTTGATTGCCCCCGCTCAAAGCAGATATATAATCTCTAGGATTAGAAATCTTTATTGAAAGTTTGGTAGCCATATTATTCGCTACCTTTATATAATCTTCCTCATTATAGCCAGTTAGATCTTTTGATTGAGAAATACTCACAATTCCAATATTCTTTGCTATATTCAGGTCGGGGAAAATGCCCTTGGTTTTTCTGTCTTCGGGTAAGTAGCCAACACCTGCGGCTATTGCTCTAGAGATGGTTATCCTCCCAAAATCATTACCTCGGATGACGACTGAACCTTTATCAGGTGGTGGCAATCCAAAAAGACTCGAAATGACTTCAGATCTACCTGAACCTTGTAGGCCTGCAATACCAAAAACTTCACCTTTATGGACTGAAAAAGAAATATCTTCGTAAGATTTCGATAATGAAATCGATTTTGCCTCGAGAGCAATCTCTGCATCCGAAATATCCTTTGCAATGCGATGTCGCTCATCAATTGATCTTCCTGCGATAAGCCTTGATAATTCCTTTGCTGAAAATTCGGCTTTGTAGAGATGACCTACATTTTCACCATCTCGAAGAACAAAAATCTCGTCAGATAGTTCCATAAGTTCATCAAGCAGATGACTTACAAATATAAAGCCGATCCCTTGCTCATCCTTTAGTCTTCTTATTGAATCAAAAAGTCTTTCTACTTCCGGTGCAGACAATGCAGTCGTTGGCTCATCGAGAATCACTAACTTTGCATTTCGAGACAACACTCTTACTAGAAGGGCCAATTGCTGTTCAGCAGCCGAGCATTCTCCAATTGGGACAGTGGGATCTATATCTTCGTCCAGGAATTTTCTATACAATTCTATACAGCGATTATTCATTAATTTCCAATCAGGCCTTCCTCTCTGAGAGGGAATCATTGGGCCAAGAAACACATTTGCTGCAATAGAAAGATGCGGGCAGATTGGAATTTCCTGGTGAAAAACGCTTATCCCTAGAGATTCTGCATTAGAGACATCATGCGGCTTATATGGTTTTCCTTGATAGCTCATCTCTCCTGAATCATAAGAAAGAGCACCGCAGATTATCCTGACCAGTGTCGATTTGCCTGCGCCATTCTCGCCAGCCAGACCGATAATTTCTTTTGGTGAAATATCTAAAGATACATTTCTCAGAGCATGAATATTGCCAAAATGCTTTGAGATATTTTGTACAGATAATAAACTCTGCAATACAATCTCCTTCCTCATCGATGAATTGGTCTGGTGCGGAGACAGTACTTCAAAGCACCGTCTCCGAATGAAAGAGCTAGTTCTTATGACAACAAACGAATTCTAGCGATAGCCTTCAGCCGCAAGTTTCATGACTTCATTTACGTTTTCGGCTGTGACAGGTGCAATACCAGTATTGATATCGCATGGAGTAAGATTGAACTTCTTAAGAAGATAAAGCTCCATAACACCCTGGAACCCTTGGAGATACGGTTGTTGATCAATAGTAAACTGCATATTACCTTTTTGAATGGCAACAAGTTCATCTGTGACAAGGTCGAAACCACCTGCCATAACTTTGCCCTTCAGGCGATCTCTCTCGATAATCTGGGCGATTGCACTCCCCGTTACCTCTTCAACTCCAAACATGCCCTTTATATTTGGATTTGCTTGCAAGGCGCTAGAAATAAGGCTGACTGCCCGAACCATATCAGTACCCGTTGCAACCACTCTATATTTGAATTTTCCTCCTTGAGCATCCAGTACATCTTTAATGCCGCGAATCCTATCTTCAAGGTTCTCCGCACCTGCAGTATGGGTTGTCAAAAGCACATCTCCACCATTTGGTAGCAGTTTTACTATCTGCATTCCCATAGAGCGCCCAGCTTCGTAGTTTCCTTGCCCAATATAAGCAAGCCTTCCACTTTCTGGAGCGTCCGCATTTATGGCAATAACAGGTATGCCTTTTGACATCGCCTCTTTGACTACCGCGTTGAATGCATTTGCATCGGGCATTGTCATGGCAATACCATCGACCTTCTGCGCAATCGCCGATTTTACAAATTCAACCTGTTGCTGAATATCAAAACCAGTTGGGCCGGTATATACCACATCTGCTCCGATAAGCTTGCCTGCATCTTCAGCGCCTTTTCTAACTGGAACAAAAAATGGAACAGCAGTTGCATGGGTAATAACTACAAATTTATACCGTTTCTGAGCCTGTGCACCAACGGTACCTATTGTTCCGGCTATAAGCAACATAGCTATGAATACTGAAAGTACTCTTTTCATAATGTCCTCCTCTCGCCCTATGATTTTATGATCCTAAAACAGGATCATGTTAATCAACCATAAATCATAAGCATCTAATCGAATCAAAGATGTCAGGAAGACCTATTAAATGCCTAAGAACCTTCGATGGCTGAAATTCTAAAAACGTTTTCAGCCATGTAAGCATTTTCCTTCATGATGTATAATCTGTCAAGAAAAAATGATTATTTTTACACAAATTTGCGTGCAAGCTGATCGCTTTTGCACAAATTGATAATGCACAACTTGCTGCATTATCATATTGCAACTTTTCCTTTCTATGTCTGCCTTTTGCCTGCTTTCTGCATTACAGACATACCTCTCTAGATAATCTATGATAATTTCAAAAATATGGCCTCCATAGAGCTTTCGCTAGATTGGCAATTTAAATTATGATCATTGCATGACAATACCACATATCGAAGCAATCATGCCTGCTTGGCAGGATGAGTTCGGAGCTAGCATTACGGTAATCGGGTGCAATTATGAGATTCTCTATATGAACGAAAAATCAGCCATGTCCAATGCTAAATGGGGAGGTAAGGCTCTTATAGGTCAGGATGTCCGAGCCTGCCACCAACAGAGCTCCGTGCGTCTTATCGAGCATATTCTCGAAACTGGTGAACCCCACACTTATACAATAGAAAAACAAGGTGTTAAAAAATTCATCTACCAAGCGCCTTGGCGTGAGCAAGGAAGTATTGCTGGCGTTGTCGAGCTTTCGATCGAGATTCCCGCAGAGATACCGCATTATATACGAAGCTAATCGAAGCCGCGATAAAATTTTTTAGGATAAATAGGCGCAATAGCGCTCGATAAATCGCCAGCTCCCCCACAAGCTATTTTTGACGGAAATTTTTCTTGACAACGTTCAATTCCCATGAGACAATTCATATAAAGGAACGCTGTTCCTATATATGAACAAGTTTACAGAGATTTGAATGGCACAGGTCAATTCTGTTCGAAAAGCTCTGGCAATCCTCGATCTTCTTTCCGATGGAGAAAAGCGCAGTCTATCAGACATTGCGCGCGAGCTATCTCTTGCAAAAAGCACCGCATCCAACCTGCTTGAAACACTTACTAGCCAAAGAGTATTGGAGCGCAATCGTGAATCTGGCTTTTATTCACTCGGCATTAGGCTTATTGAACTAGGTTATTGCACACAAACCGGACATGAACTGGTGCGAATTGCAGCCCCTTTCCTGCGCGGCCTCAATCAACGCTTCGACGAAACAGTACACCTTGTTTTGCTCGATCGAGATGAAGTGCTCTATATAGATTGTATTGAGTCGCATCAAAGACTTCGAACCTATTCGGTTATCGGTGTTCGCGCGCCACTCCATTGCACATCGGTTGGCAAAGCTATTCTAGCCTTTTTGCCAGATTCTGAGATACGGCGTATCATCATAAGAAAGGGCTTGCCGTCATTTACATCTAATACAATAACGACCGAAGAACGTCTCTGGAAAGAAATTGAACTCATTCGCGAACAAGGCTACGCAATCGACGACATGGAACATGAGGATCATCTGCGCTGTGTCGGAGCCCCCATTTTCAATGTGGAAGCTAAGGTCTTTGCATCTGTCAGCCTATCGGGTCCTGCCGAAAGAAATACGTTAAAACGCCTAGAATCGATAGCTCCAGCCCTCTTAGAGGCAACAACAGAGATATCACACCGCCTTGGATATCGAAACAAGGATCTTAGCCGGTTAGGCAGCTAGATAGTGCAATCAGTTTTGAGGAGGTCTTTATGGCAAAATTTGTTAAGGAACGCTATGGAAGGATATTGATTCCTCTGCTTACACCCTTCTGCGAAGATGGGAGCGTAGACTATGAAAGAACCGCTGCGCTTGCCGAGTTCATAATTGATCAAAAAAAAGGTGATAGTCTTGTTCTTTCGGGATCGACAGGCGAATTTTATGCTATGTCATTTGATGAAAGGGTAAGGTTATTCGAAACAGTCAAAGACAAAGTTGGCGATCGAATCCCCATAATAGCAGGCGTCGGAGCAGCCTCTACCATCGAGACAATTCAGCTAGCAAAAATAGCTGAAAAAATCGGTTTCGAAACGGTGATGATCGTAGCTCCTTATTATACAAAGCCAAATCAAGAAGAGTTATATCGCCATTTTATGCAGGTAGCTACATCTGTATCCCTCAACATACTCTTATACAATATTCCTATCTATACGGGTGTCAATATCGAACCAACCACGGTAAGCCGCCTTGCAAAACAGCCTAATATAGTCGGAATAAAAGAAGAAGCCGAACTGAATCCCAAACAGATCACAGCCTTTTTAAATTCCACACCTGAAAATTTCGTCATCTACAATGGCGATGATACTATGATCCTCGAAGCTTATGCCCAAGGTGGCGAAAAACGCATAGGTGGCGTTGTTTCGGGATCATCTCATATTATCGGGCACCTAATAAGATCTATGATTGAAGATTTTCTAGCAGGGAAAGTACAAGCAGCAGCAGAGCAGCAGCAGAAAATTTATCCTTTCCTGAAGAGCATGGGTCAAAATAAAAGGACCAATGCCGCACCGCTTCTTAAGGAAGCGCTTAGACTTTATGGATTCGATGCTGGGTACCCTCGCGCACCACTCATGTGTGGAACTCCAGAGGAGGTTGAAAATATTCGATTGGCAATGATTCAACTAGCTCTCTTTAAAGAAAGATAAGATTAAATCTCAACATCGCCAATTGAATTGATAAAGGCAAGGATATTGTATTGCCATATATAATAGCGAGGCATTTAGCCGTATTTCGGTATGGCTAGAAATAGATGATCCATTCAAGGAGGTTCGTTATGAAGAAAACCATTGTTGCAATGCTGGTATTGCTTATGATTGCAAGCCCAACAGTGTTCGCCCAACAAAAGCCAATCAAACTTGTGTTTACTTCAGTCAGTGTGCCAACAGATGCGCATACACAAGCAATGTACGTTTTCAAGGAAGAAGTCGAAAAGCTTTCTGGCGGACAAATCCAGATCGATGTCTACGATTCCGGCAAGCTCTTTACCCAGCAAGCTGAGCAGGATGCCATTCGCAAGGGAACAGTCGATATGGTCTATAGTTCTGCATCGTGGCTTGCAGAATTTGTTCCTTATCTTTCGATGTTTGGCGCCGCCTATACATTCCAGAGCTATGATCAGATGACTAAAACCTTCAATGGCCCAATTGGCAAGAAAATGTTCGAAGATGTGGCAAAAAAAACCGGTGTTCGACCACTCTGTGCTTTTTACCTTGGCACTCGTCAGCTCAACCTCATAGCAAAAGTCGGCCCTGTAACCAAGCCCGAACAAATGAAAGGTGTGAAGTTACGCGTTCCACAAAGCCCGACATGGATCGCAATGGGCAAGGCTCTCGGAGCAAACCCTACCCCAATGGCCTTTAATGAATTGTATATGGGTCTTAAAACCGGTGCGGTTGATGGTCAAGATAACCCTCTCCCAACAGATAAGAATGCCAAATTCTATGAAGTCACCAAGTATATAGTTCTCACAAACCATCTAGTCGACTCGGTATGGCCTTCTATCAATGAGAAAAAATGGCAGAGCCTGACAAAGCAACAGCAGGACTGGGTCCTACAAGCATTGGAAAAAGCACGCCAATCCTGCGATAAGACAAATCTCGATAACGAAAAGGAAATCCTGGATTTCTTCCGCCAGCAAGGTCTTGTTGTCATAGAAAACCCTGATCGGGATGCATTTGCAGCCTATGCTAAGAATTTCTATCTCACGGAAGGTAAAGATATTTCGAAAGATTGGGACCTCGCTCTCTATGATGAAATACAAAAAATGAAATAATACCTAAGGTTTGCCCGCAACAAATCTCCGCTGCGGGCAACCTTGATTCAATAAGTATGTCGATATCGTATCGATGCTTCTTGAAAGGGTATTTGAAGGAGGAGCCATTATGCCGTATTGGCTGAAAAAAACAGGCAAATTCCTGGTCGACTGCATCGAACTTTATGTACCTATACTCACGTTTAGCACGCTTTTCGTCTCTTTCGTGCTGCAGATATTCGCTCGTAAATTTTTCAAGCCGCTTCTATGGCCAGAAGAATTGAGTTTGATTTGCTTTGTATGGACTGCTCTACTGGGTGGTCTTTACTCGAAGAGAATGGGCACTCAGGTCGCTTTCACAATGCTCTATGATGCCGCCAAACCAAAGACAAAGCGAATTATGCGCATTGTTGGCAATGCTATGCTTCTTGTAGCTTTTTTGATCATTCTTGTTCCTTCATGGGATTATGTACAATTTATGCGATATAAAAAGTCGGATGCGCTGGGCATTCCCATGAATATCGCGTATTTTCCATTTGTGGTGTATCTAGTCGATATGATAATAAGGCTAACCATTGACATTGCAAAAGATTTTAGCATCTCTGGAGATACCAAATGAACCTCCCACTTATTGTTTTCGTTTTGTCGTTTGTGGCTGTATTTCTGCTTGGTATTCCTCTTGCACCAGGCATGATGCTATCGAGCGCATTCTATTTCCTCCTTTCTAAAAATCCTGCTGCGTCGCTAGATATGGTCGCAATGCAGTTTCTTACAAACCTCAATGCGAGCTTCGTTCTCATTGCGGTGCCACTTTTTGTCTTCATGGCCGAGATTATGAACTCAGGCAAAGTAACCGAGATGATCTTCTCCTTTTCGAGCGCACTCGTAGGCAAGCGAAAAGGTGCTCTTGCACATGTCAACATTATCAACTCGATTATTTTTTCTGGAATGACCGGCTCGGCACTTGCCGATGCATCAGGTCCAGGCAATATGGAATTAAAGGCAATGCAACAACAGGGCTATGATGATGCATATACCTGTGCCATCACCGCAGCGAGCGCTACTATTGGGCCAATTATTCCACCTAGCATCCCTATGGTCGTTTATGCAATGCTCTCCAGTACGTCGATAGGTTACCTCTTTCTAGGAGGAATTATCCCAGGGCTGCTCGTTGGCATCGCACTCCTTATTTACAACACATTTATATCGAATAAAAGGAACTATCCGGAAGGAAAAAAGTTTCCTGCCAAGCAATTTTGGAAATTTACTTTGCAAGCTTTGCCTGCGCTTTTCACCGTAGTGATCTTGCTGGGAGGAATCTATACAGGCGTTGTTACCCCCACGGAAGCAGGGGCATTGGCGGCTTTCTATGGAATACTAATATCGGTCTTTGTATACCGAGCGCTTGGCTGGAAGGAATTCAAGCAGTGCCTTATAAATGCGGTGCGCACTACTGGGACACTTTCGCTTCTTGTCGGAAGCTCCTTCGCTTTTTCTTATATCGTCAGTATCGAACAAATACCCAATGTTATAGCTACATTCTTACTCGGTCTAACCCAGAACAAATATGCCATGCTCCTCATCCTCAACATCGCCATGCTAATTCTGGGTTGCTTTCTAGATACCACGCCCATACAGCTCATATTCACCCCTATCATAATCCCTATTCTTAGCCACTTAGGAATAGACCTCGTGCATTTTGGCGTAGTAATGGTGCTCAATCTAATGATTGGACTTTCGACTCCGCCCTATGGTATGCTGCTCTTTACGGTATCGGGGCTTACAGGGACTCCACTAAAAGATATAATCCGAGAAATCATGCCTATGGTTATTGTTCTCATTGTTGTCTTGTTCTTAATAACCTATATTCCCGATCTTGTGCTTTTTATTCCCAAGTTATCGGGGTATAAATGAGGCCACAATGAATAAGACTATTCCCGATGGTGTTTATCCGACCCTTATAACACCCTACGAAAAAAATGGTCGCATAGACTGGAATGCGCTCGAAACACTCATTGAGTGGCATATTGCACACGGAGTAGCAGGATTCTTTGCCGTCTGCCAATCGAGCGAGATGTTCCATCTGACACTGCGCGAACGGCTTGAATTGGCAAGAATGTCGATCAAATTCTCGCGAGACCGCGTACCTGTACTTGTTTCCGGGCATGTCGCCGATACGCTATACGATCAAATCGAAGAAGCTAAAATGATGACCGATACGGGCGCCGATGCACTTATCCTAGTTACAAATCGCCTGGCGCGCCCCTATGAAGGTAACGATATTTTCAAGAGAAATCTCGAGACATTCCTGACAGCCTTCGACCGCGATATCCTCCTTGGCTTCTATGAGTGCCCTGCTCCTTATAAACGGCTTCTAAATGCCGATCTCGTGCAATTCATCGTCGAGACTGTCCGATTTGGTTTTCTGAAGGATACAAGTTGTCGCATTGGAGATATGAAAGCCAAAATCGAAGCGGCAAAAGGCAGCAACTTCAAGCTTTTCAATGCAAATGCTGCGACTCTGCTCGCATCGCTACAGAAAGGAGCATCAGGATACTCAGGCATTATGACTCACTTCCACTCGGACCTCTATGTATGGATGTGCAAACACTGGAACGACCAGCCAGATCGAGCACTCGAGCTTCAGGATTTTCTAGGTCTAGCATCCATCATCGAATATCAACTATATCCCATCAACGCCATGTATGCACTGCAGCGTGAGGGCCTGCCCATCAAGCTCATATCGCGCCGCGCGGATGCACGGCTCTTCACCGAATCGATGCGCCTCGAAGTCGAGCAACTTATGGGATTATCGCATAGGTTTTCGGAGGCTTATAGAGAGTAAAAAAAGTTACAAACACTCTTATAACTTCGTTCATAATCTATTCTTTCTATATGGTTCTGTTTCTTTGTCGGCCTGACTACTTTATTTTAGCTAATAGGCTTTCCCTATTAATAGATCGCTATCGAATGTTGGTGGTATATTCGACTTTTCCTATTTTTAGTAGTCCTTAACTATTTATGCTTGTTAGATGACTTTTATAAAAGTCCCTTTTGATAAGAAAAACATGCTTCATTGACAATGCTTGCAACCAAGACATATAATGCTTTATAAATTTTCTCATATATTTTGGAGGAGGAAGTATTGATGAAACGGTTTTTACTAGGATTAGCGTTCGTTTTGCTTGTGTTGCCTGCTATGCTTTATGCACAAGAAACGCTAAACGTCTATACGATAATGCCAGAGAAGTATGCTACTCAGGTATTTGCTGCCTTTTCCGCCGATACTGGTGTAAAAGTTAATTTTATAAGATTGTCAGCAGGCGAAGCTCTCGCAAGAATCATTGCAGAAAAGAATAATCCTCAAGTAGATTGCCTTTGGGGTGGCCCTGCAGATACCTATGAAGCGGGCATACTTGAAGGAATATTCGAGCAATACAAACCAAAAGAGGCAGACAAGATTCCTGCTAGTTTTAAATCATCGGAAAATTATTGGATAGGCATAGGAATTATCCCACTAGTATTTATGAGTAATGGGAAATTCTTAAAAGAGCATCATCTCAACCCTCCGACAAGCTGGGAAGATTTGTTGAATCCAGCATATAAGAATGCTCTCCAGATGGCGGATGCTCGAACCTCTGGAACCGCAACCGAAAGGATTTATACTTTGGTAAAGATATACGGTGAAGATGGGGCTTTCGCATACCAGAAAAAATTAAATCAAAATATACAACTCTATACAAAGAGCGGTGCTGGTGGCGCAATGCCCATCGCGACTGGCCAGGCTGCATCCGGAGTTTTCTATATTGTCGATGCCCTCGACATTCAGCAGCAGGGTTATGATGTAGTGCTCTCTTATCCAAAAGAGGGAGTGACCTATGGTGTTGAAGCTGCTGGTATTCTGAAAGGTGCTAAGAATCTTACTGCAGCAAAAAAATTGATGGACTGGGCTTCATCTAAACGTCTTGGAGAAGTCATGGTCGATAAAAAAATCAATTATATACCCACTCGCCCAGATGTAAAGGTAACAAATCCTAATCTTGATATGTCAAAAGTCAAACTCATTGATGCTGATATTGCATGGAAAGGCAAAAATCGGCAGGCATATGTTGAGCGATGGGTCAATGAGGTCATTGAGCAATAATCTTATTTTACAAATTTGAGTATTTTTTCTAGCAACAGCAGAGTCGTATCTGAGCAAGGGTTGTTTAGACGACTCTGCTTTTCTTAGTCTTTTCTTAGTCTCTATTGATGAAAAGGAAATTAGTATGGCGAAAGACAGAAATGGGAAAATGGAGCATGTTCATATAATTCGTAAAGATCCAGCTCTCTTTCTAGCGCTTGTTATTATCTGGCTTTCATTCGCCATATTTATTCTCTATCCTTTGCTAAAACTGCTTGCAACAACTTTCTTAGTTAAAGGCAGTTTTTCTTTAGATAATTTGACTAAAATCCTAAGAAAAACATACAACCAAAAAGCATTTTGCAATAGTATCTTGCTAGCTGCTGCAGTTAGTGCTGCAGGAACTCTAATTGGATATCTTTTTGCACTAGCTGTAACAAGAACTAATTGGCCTAAGTATTTCAAATGGCTTTTAAGTTCAATAACTATACTTCCATTGATTTCGCCCCCGTTTACAAGTTCTATTTCTCTGACACTTACTCTAGGACCAAATGGGATTCTGCTAAAAGCTCTACATCTTGATGATCTTAACTTTTACGGGTTTTGGGGCACATTTCTTTCTGAGACATTAACTTATTTCCCAGTTGCTTTCATGGTACTTTCAGCAATATTAAGTACAATGGATGCTAATATCGATGATGCGGCTTTATCGTTGGAAGGAAGTAGAGGAAGGATATTCCGCACAATAACGTTACCTTTATCGATGCCAGGTATTGCCAATTCAATTTTATTATTATTTGGTTCTAGCCTTGCTGACTTTGCAACACCACTTATTTTGGGTGGTCATAACTTCCCGATACTGCCTACACAAGCCTATCTTCAAATCACCGGACTCTATGACTTAAAAGGAGGGTCAAGTCTCAGCTTCTTACTTATCTTACCTGCCCTTCTTGTTTTTCTTTTTCAAAGATATCTTGTTGGAAAGAAAAGCTATGTAACCATAACCGGGAAAAGCGGAGCTCAGTCCCAATTTTCGAGACTTCCTTTCTGGCTTGAGACATTAACAGCTGTAATCTGCAGCTTTATAGCCCTGTTCATTGTTTACTTGTATTTTATTATTCTCCAAGGTTCTCTTGTCAAAGTATGGAGCGTCGATAATACTTTCACTCTTGAGCATTTTTCTTATGTGTTCACAAATGGCAAGAAAGCTATATTAGATACGCTCAAGATAGCCATTATTTCGACATTAATAGGCTCATTCCTCGCTATTATCATTGGTTATATCATTCAAAGAAAAAAATTTGCTGGCAAACGCGCTCTAGAGTTTATAAGCATGCTCAACTATGCACTCCCGGGAACTGTAGTCGGTATTGCTTATATATTGGCCTTCAACGAAAAGCCGATTCTATTGACAGGAACAATGACCATTTTGGTTGCTGCGTATGTATTTCGCTATTATGCGACAGGCATTCGCTCAGTAGTAGCATCACTTCAGCAAATAGACCCGTCGATCGAAGAAGCATCGGCAAGCCTTGGTGCAGGATCAGTAAGAACTCTTTTCAAGGTAACCATTCCTCTAATTATACCTTCAGTCTTAGCAGGTATGCGTTATTTGTTCATTCATTGTATGACAGCTATCAGCGCAACCATATTCTTGGTTTCGGTACGATGGACGCTTTTAACGACCCGCATTCTAGAAAGTATGACAGAATTACAGTTCTCTCAGGCTTCAGCATTTTCCATCGTACTTATTGTGCTTGTCTTTATCGCTGATGCGATTATGGGAGGCATGATGAAATTAAGCACAAAAAAATTCGGTATTGCACAGGAGAATATCTATGACAACAGCGGCGCTTGAACTCATCAATGTTACCAAGACATTCCATAAGGAAAGAGAAAAAGTAACAGCAGTAGATTCGGTAAATCTAATTGTTAATCAGGGAGAGATGGTAGTATTCCTTGGGCCTTCAGGCTGTGGCAAAACAACTACATTGCGCATGATAGCTGGATTCGAGTTGCCTTCATCGGGGAAGATATTAATCGAAGGCTCGGATATGACAAATGTGCCTGTAAACAAGAGAGGCATAGGTTTTGTGTTTCAGAATTATGCTCTATTCCCGCATATGAATGTATACAACAATGTAGCTTATGGATTAAGATCTAGAAACGAAAGAGAATCCACAATTAAAGTCAAAGTAAAAAATGCGCTCGATCTTGTAGGGCTGACAAATGAAGAAGGCCGCTTTCCTAATCAGCTTTCAGGCGGAGAACAGCAAAGAGTTGCACTTGCACGCGTATTAGTTATGGAACCAAAGCTACTGTTAATGGATGAGCCTCTGTCTAATCTTGATGCGAAGCTACGCATTTATATGAGAACGGAGTTAAGGCGAATTCAGAAAAAACTCGGAATTACATGCCTTTATGTAACACATGACCAATCTGAAGCGCTTACAATGGCAGATCGAATTATGGTAATGAATAAGGGCCATGTCGAACAAATAGGAACTCCCTTCGATATTTATGCTCAACCTTCATCTCTTTTCGTTGCTGATTTTATTGGACAAGCTAATATATTAGAAGTAATAGTAGAGAGCATCGAGGGCAATTTTGCTTTGGTTTCAATTCCTGATGGCTGGCATTATACAGCAAGAATAATAGATCCCTCGCGTATTAGATCGGGAAGCAAAGCATCACTCATAGTGCGTCCAGAAAATATCCGTGTAAGAAAAAGACAAATAGAAAGAATAGATGATATAGCTTGTGAGCCTAAAACTGAAAACATTCAAGCCATTGTGAATTCAACTGTTTTTATGGGTGGTCATATTGAATATCAATTAGATTTAGGCTCAAGAGGCAAACTATTGGCTTTCGAGCCCTTCCGGCCTGGTTCTGATATATATCAGGAAGGCGATAATGTGTGCGCAATAATCGATAAGGATATGGCACTTCTACTTCCTGGAAATTAATAAAACTTTCAGTACACAATAAATTTGGCGCACAACTCCTTGCCAAGTATAAGGACAAAATACAACTATTGCTCAAAGCCCGATCAATTTCATATCTACATATTTCCTACCAAGCGCATCGGCTTTTTCTTTTTGCTCTTGCGATAACGGAGAAAATGGTGGCAGGCAGCATCCTGTGTCAATGCCCGATATGGATATTATTTCCTTCAGGGCCTGATAGAGCCCAAGGCTTGTAAGCTCTTGGATGGCGCTGTTGAGTTTGGCTTGGCCGGCGCGTGCTTGAGAAATAAGACCAAGATCCACATTTTTCCAGATTTCTTTGGCTATATGTGCGAACAGGTTGTATGTCGAACCTATCGCACCAAAGGCTCCAAGCGCTTTACCGCAAAGCAATAGCTCATCGTAGCCAGAAAATACGATCTTATCTGGAAAAGCAGAGATAAGTCGTTCCATGGTATAGAGATCGCCAGATGTATATTTGAATCCAGCGATCAATGGATGTTCAAAGAGCCTTCGAGCTTGTTCGATGTCAAAACTTGTACCTGTAAATGCTGGTATATAATAGACTAACATTGGTAGGTTGGCCGCTTCGGCTAGTCTAAAATAGTAATCGCATATCTCTGAAAAATTAAATCTATAATAATATGGTGTCACCGCAGATACAGCATCATATCCAAGGGCCGCTGCCAAATGTGCCAGCTCTTCTGCTTCCTTGACGTTTATCGATCCTATCTGCGCTATCATCGAAACCCGGCCAGCATTTGTCTCCGCTGCAATTTGGAGAACCTTTTTCTTGGCATTGGTGTCGCTCAAAAAAGACTCTCCCGTACTTCCGCCTATGTAAAGGCCATCCACTTTCCCCAGCGTAATGTTTCTCTCTACCATCGCCGAAAGAGATTTTTCTTTCACAATGCCATCTGATGTATACGGAACGAGTTGTGCCGCATAGATGCCTGATTCTAGTTTCATCGATTTCTCCTCATCCGCGCTCCAATCTTTCTTGTCTTGTGATCGCAAGATCACCTTCTATTGCGTAGATTCTCGAATTCCTGAATTTAAGACAAAGACTTAAAGGTTTTTCAGCTAAATATGATGTCGACATATTGCCAAATATTATTTTGTTCCATCCACTTTTAGTAATGCGCGTAACTTGTTTTCTTCCTCTGGCACTAGCCACTTCATCGAAGTAGCTTGAATTGCTTACATCGATAAACTCGCAGTCTATCCACCCATCGTCTTCTATATCTGCAAGTATCTCGAGATGTTCGCCATAGAAATTTGCTGGCCTCAATGTGAGAGTTGCTTCTTTTGAGCTTTCTTTTGCCGCATAATACGCAAATTTATCCTTGTCTATCCATGCTCTACCAAGGGATGTTTCTCTGAAATTGGTATGCTGGCCGTTTCCGCCCATGTAGTAAATGCATATCCTGTCGTCTATCTTGATTGGAGAGCTTGCATATATGCATCCGCAATCCCAATCACCATCCGGATACTTTCCCTTTCCTCTCTCGATAAGAGCAGCGCCAGCTTCAATCCAATCAAAGTGTCGAAGATCGTAAGTATACATAAGACTAAGATCTACAGTGTCAAAATTTTCTGCTGATCTGTCGCCATCGTGATAGATCGAAGCGAGTCCAAGATACAATCCTTCATAGAAAAAAACTGGCATTGAATAAACTTGGCTATCGAAGCCTATCCCGCGAGCGATTTCTTCAGGCTCGGTCCATGTCAAGAAATCGCTGCTCTCGGATTTGGCAGCGATCCTAATGCCATCTTTCCAAATGCGTGTGACGAGCACATAACGGTTTGTCTTTGGATCCACAAATGCAAAGTTATGTGTATCTGCTGGCGGATTGTATTTTGGCCATGGCTGAGGAGTGCTGAAGTCGATACCATCCCGAGAAAAAGCAACTGCCATATAGTTGTTTTCTTGAGAATAATGCATTTTTGTGATGAGTTTGTATCTCTTGGCAGGATCGGGATCGGCTCTATCGTACAAAACGCTCGTACCATGAGCATTCTTCAATATTATATTGTTGGCCAAGTTTCCTTCGAATTCAGAAAGCCCAAGCTCGGGTTTTTGCCAATGTATTCCATCTGTTGACATTGCATAGCAAGTGCAGGTCGCCCTGCTTTTGGATGGCATATATTGCCTAAAAGGCCGCTCTTCGAGTCTGGTCTGAGCCGAGTCTTTGTCATAAGAAAATGTAGTGTAATAGAGCCTAAAGACATTCTGCTCTATATCCCGAAAAACATTAGGATACCCATTATCGTAGCGCACTTCCCAGGGCTTGGAAGGATTGGCAAAAAACTCCTCTGTCATCATGGGGTTGTTTTTCGTATCTTTTTCTGCTTTTGCCAGGCGGAGCACCGCGTTTTGGCATAGGTGCCCATCAATGATGCCCCGATCGAACAATAAATATTTTTTTGGTTTGTTCATACTTTGCCCTTCCTGGTTGGCTCGGACTCTCCGCTTGTTTTTCCATATAGATGACAGGCTATAAAATGAGATGGATCGTCCGAAAGAGGAGCGAATTCTGGCTCTATTCTCCTGCATATATCCATTGCATCTCTACATCTCGGATGGAAGGCGCAACCAGAGGGTTTATCGATTGGGCTTGGCACATCTCCCTGCAAGATTATCCTCTTTTTCTTTACATCTATGGAAGGAATTGGAACAGCAGAAAGAAGGGCTTGCGTATAAGGATGCCGCGGCATCTCATAAAGCGAAATGGAATCCGCCATCTCGACGATTTTCCCAAGATACATGACCATAATCTTGTCGCTCATATACTGGACAACGCTTAAGTCATGCGCAATAAAGACATAGGTCAGCCCCAGCTGTTTCTGTAGGTCTTTCATCAGATTGAGAACTTGAGCTTGAATCGATACATCGAGTGCCGATACAGGTTCATCGCAGATAACCATTTCCGGGCCTATACACAAAGCCCTCGCTATACATATCCGCTGTCGCTGTCCACCCGAAAATTCATGAGGATAACGATACATATATTCTGCACTGAGATTTACCATCTCAAGGTTTCTGACTATTGTTTCTTTGCGCTCTTTAGGATCCTCATGGCCATGAACTCGTAATGGTTCATCAAAAGAATCGAATATTTTCTTAGAGGGATTGAGGGCTGAAAAAGGATCCTGAAATATCATTTGTACTTTTCTACGGAAGGGCATGAGTTCCTTAGAGCTCAGCTTTGCAAGGTCTCGCTTACCTTCCGGAAAATGAAAAAGAAGCTCTCCCGAAGTAGGATGCTGCAGCATCATCATTGTCTTACCGAATGTTGTTTTGCCGCAGCCCGATTCTCCAACCACTCCAAGCGTCTCTCCCGCATGGATTGTTATGGACACATCATCGAGAGCTTTTACCCATCCTACGGTCTTGCGGAAAAAGCCAGCCAAAACTGGATAATATTTCTTAAGATTTCTAATCTCGAAGATGATTCCTTCTTGTCCGGGATTTCCTTGACTGCAATTCTCAGGCAGTTGCTGATATGATTGCGAATTCATTGCTGCAACTCCTTTGAATCCTCGAAAAGCATACAGCGGACGTGATGATTCTCTTCTATTTCATATACCGGAACATCAAGAACACGACACTTGTCCATCATAAAATCACAGCGGTTAGCGAATTCGCAGCCTTTTGTGCATTCGGAAGGAGAAGGAGTGGAACCTCGTATCGTCTCCAACCTCTCGGTTTTCCCATGGCCCAAAACTGGTACTGATCGAAGGAGAGCCTTGGTATAAGGGTGACAGGGATTATGGAAAATGCGTTCTACAGGCGCGCGTTCGACTATTCTGCCCATATACATCACGGCCACTTCATCCGCCGTCTCTGCAACCAAACCCATATTGTGAGTAATCAAAATGACCGCTTTGCCTTGCTCATCCTTTAGGCCTTCCATCAGCTCTATGATCTGAGCCTGAATGGTGACGTCTAAGGCCGTGGTTGGCTCGTCGGCTATTAGGAGATCTGGGTTACATATCATGGCGATTGCTATCATCACACGCTGCTTCATTCCGCCAGAAAATTGATGTGGATAATCATCTATCCTTCGAGCCGGGTCTGGTATGCCAAGGCTTGCAAACATCTCTACGATACGCTCGCGAGCTTCTTTTTTGCTCATCTTGAAATGCTGAAGAAGATTCTCAGCCACCTGATCTCCAACTCTGTATACAGGATTTAAAGATGCCATGGGATCCTGAAAAATCATGCCTATCTTTCTACCGCGGATCGCTCGCATCTCCTTACCAAAAGGCTCTAGGTTATGTAAATCATAATCATTGTCTATATCATGAAATATAGCCTCACCGCCTGTCAGTCTGCCATTCTTTGGAAGAAGACGCATCACAGAGTGGACCGTAACGCTCTTTCCGCAACCCGATTCCCCAACGATGGCAAGCGTTTCTCCCTGCCGCGCAGAAAATGAGACTCCTCTAATTATCGATATATCTTCGTTGCCAACGCGGAAGTTTGTCTGCAAGTTTTTGACCTCAAGAATAAGTCTGCCTGGCTGCATCTTCTAGGATACCTTCTACAGATTAGGATCGAGCACGTCGCGCAGACCATCGCCTGCGAAATTCACGGCTAATACAAAAATCGAAATCACAAGGCCTGGGAAAAACCACATCCACCAATAATTCCGAATTACTTCAATCGACCTCGCTGCATTCATAATATTGCCCCAAGTGGGTACGGTGATCGGAACTCCCAGCCCCAAAAAACTCAATCCCGCCTCTTGAAGGATATAGTTAGCAATATTGATTGTAGTCGCAACCATTATCGGGCTTATCGTATTAGGCAAAATATGCTTGAACATGATGGATAAATCCGAAATACCGAAGGCTTTGCACACTTCCACATAAGTCTCTTCCCGAAGCGAAAGGAACTCATTACGAATCATCCTAAATGGCGTCATCCAACCGGTTATGAAAAAAATAAATATAAGATTGTTTACACCCTGCCCCACAAATGCCACAAGAATAAGCACCAATATCATGTTAGGGAAAGTCAAGAATATCTCTGAAAGCCTTACAAGAAAGGCGTCAATCTTGCCCCCGAACCAACCTGCAATACAGCCCAAAATCATACCTACCGCAGAGCCAAGTATAGCGCCTACAACGCCCACATAGATCGAAATTCGACCTCCATAGAGAACCTGAGCAAACAAGTCTCGGCCCATTTTATCGGTGCCCATCAGATGTTTCCAGCTCGGTGGCTTTGTCATATTTGTAAAATCGATCTTAGAAGGACTATAGGGAGTAATGAAGTTTGCGAATATCGATGCCAATATCATCGCTATCGCTACAATGGTACCTATCATCGCAAGCTTATTTCTAACAAGCTTATTCCAGCTCCTGAGAGCTAGGCTTGATTTCGTTATTCTCTGTTGATCCATAATTGGCAACCCCTTCTATCGCTCGAATCGTATTCTGGGATCGAGAAGCGCCATAAGCAGATCGACTAGAAAACTTGCAAGCAGCATTGCCGCCGCGATCATTAATGTGGTCATCATTATGACTGGATAATCGCTTGCGGATACACCTTGGAGAATTATTGCGCCAATACCAGGCCATGAGAAAACTGCCTCGATCATAACCGATCCTCCCACTAGAATCGGAAGGCGGAAAGCGAGGATAACCAATGTTGGGCCTAAGGCATTTCTGAATGCATGTTTGATATACACTTTCCACTCAGGAATGCCTTTTGAGCGCGCAGTCTTTATGTAGTCCTTGTTCATTACATCTAACATCGAATTGCGTGCATATCTGAGAAGAGCAGCTGTCATAGATATTCCAAGAGCTAAAGAGGGCAGAATAATATTAGGCACATGGTCCCACCATGTTTTATATCCGAACTCTATCCTCCCGCCTATGGGCAGCCAGCCTAGCTTTATAGAGAAAAATTGAATTAGGATAATCCCAAAGAAAAATTGTGGAATAGAAATGCCAACAACACCTATTATTCGGCCTATATAATCGATGATTGTATTCTGCTTTATAGCTGAAATTATTCCAATTCCAATACCCAAAATGGTCGATATTATGAGTGCAACAAGCGAAATCTCGAAAGTAGCAGGCAATTTCATTGCAATGATTTTGGAAATGGAAGTACCATCGACAATGCTGTATCCAAAATCTCCTTTCAGTATATTGCCAAACCATCTACAATATTGAACATAGATTGGATCATTTAGCCCAAGATGTTCCCGCAATGCTTCTAGATTAGCTGCATTTGCCGCCATATCGGGAGAAGCTAAGTAGCTTATAGGGTCGATTGGGGAAAACTGAATGCCAACAAAAACTATAATGCTTATGATGATAAGCATCGGAACGATGGCGAGCAGTTTCCTTATAAAATAGTATAGCATTTCCAAAATTCCCAAGGAAAATTAAATCACTCTCTAAAGAACGATGTGTGCAAGGGACAAGCCCTCACACACATCGCTAGAAGCCAATTACTAAAAAACATCGAATATAATTTATTATTTTACTTTATCTCCCAATCCTGGAATTTGTAATCCCAATTGTACCAAGGATTGCCGAATATACCGGGTGTCTTGACTTTGGCTGTATTCACATAATAAATATTCTGCAGAATAAAGAGCGGCAATTTATAGAGGTATTTCTGTTCGAGCTTTTGCAAGTCGACCAGTATCTGGTTGCGTTTTACAGGATCAGTGGTCTCGCGAAGCTCGTTGACTTTTGCATCGAAATAACCATCTTTCCCTAGAATGTTCACAAAGTTTACGTTGTCGCTCGCATATTCACCATACCACTCTTCAAAACCAAAGGCAGATAGACCTTTAAGTGCTATGTCATAGTCTTTTACCTTATATAGTTCTGTTGTCGCATCTCCCTGGAATTTTTGGACATCTGTCTTAATTCCTACTTGAGCAAGGTATTGCGCAATGGCTGTCATAAAATTGATCGATGTCTGATCTGCATAATAGAAACGCAGCTTAAGAGGCTTACTGAAATCGAAGTTTGCTTCTTTGAGGAGCTGCTTAGCTTTTTCAGGATTATAAGAATATACCTCACTACTCTTATCATAGGCTGAGTGGCTCGTAGGAACACCGGTATAGATAAGTTTGGCCAATCCAGGATAGAGACCCTCGGCTATTGCCTTAGTATCGATAGCATACATAATAGCTTGGCGCACTCTTATATCTGACATCGCCTTGTTGGGCACACCGTTAGCATCCTTGATATTCTGGACAAAATATCTGTAGAAGGTGATATCCACTGGATATGCAGTAAATCCTTTCATTTTATTGAATTCGGATATCTGATCGGTAGCATTGGTGTTATAGAGGTCTAGCTTGCCAGACTGAGCCGCCACAATTGGATCGGCCATAGCGGTTAGCACGATGCGTGCGATTTTTGGTTTTGGCCCATCGTATTTCTCATAGGGAACGAATACCGCATAATTCCCAGGATTGAATTCTTCGAGTTTGTACATTCCATTCCCTATAGGATGAGCCCAAAATGACGCATTCTGGAATTCGAGGGGATTGACATCCTTTAGAAGATGCTTGGGCATGATAGCAAACTGACCAAGCACGCTTATAGCATTCCCGACTTTTGCATCGAGCTTCATGGTGATTACATCGCCTTTCGCAGTAAGTCCGGAAAGGGACGAGGCTTTCCCTGCAATAAAATCAGACGCTCCTACTATATGAGAAAAAACGCCTGTATATATTGCATTGACCTGTGCGGCTTTTAGCGCTGTTTGAATACTGAATACAACATCATCTGCGGTAACTGGAGTGCCATCGTGCCAACTTGCACCCTTTTTCATTGTGATCGTATAGGTAAGTCCATCCGAAGAAATCTGGTAGCTAGAAGCGAGATCTGGCGATACCGTGGTGAGCGTAGGATCAGGCAAAAAAAGACTGCGGAACATGAGCACTTTCCATAGATCTCCCCTATTTACCCACGGATGATCCAATTTCGTGGTCATTGTTGCGCCAGTCGTAGGAGTAAATAGATATAGCGTATTGTCAGCTGCAAACGCTGTTCCTACAAAGGTCGCAAACAATATCAGCGCGACAAGAGCGATCCGCGTTTTTTTCATATCGAACCTCCTAAAAAATTACTTTCGCCGTGACGATCAAGGCATTTTTAGACTAATTATTCTAAGTAGCGAACTTAGATCTCGAATAATAGAATGTATCCAGATTTTGAAATTGTCAAGATTATATTGCATACTTCTTTAAAATTTTTTCTTTAATCAAGCATACAAGATTTCTACTATTATTTTATTTTGCGCTTTGAGATGAATCGCGATTATGCGCTTTGTGTAATATAATAAAAAATGTTATTTATTATTATATTTTAGTGACTTAAAGATATCTTCTAATGTTTGATATTTCTTATCCTTATTAAATCGACCTGCTTTCTAGCGAGATATCATATTTTCGTTGACATGGGATAATATTCAAAGTAGTATACATGTTATGTGCATAATTCCAATTAAATCCGGATTACTTGAACCAAAAAAAGCGCTTACATTTTGCTCCGTATTTCAAATGTGCAAACCCTGTTCAAATTGTCTCTATCTGCTAATATTGAATAATTGCCATTGCCCAAATCAAAAGAGGAAACTGCTATGACGGTATCGCATATACATGAATTGAGGAATTTTTATTATCGAGAGCTAACGGATGATATCTTGCCTTTCTGGCTTTCTCATGGAATAGACAATGAAAAAGGCGGCCTTTTAGACTTTCTAGATCGGCAGGGACAACCCCTTTCTACGGATAAAGGTGGATGGGCACAGGGACGTGCGACTTGGATATTCTCTGCTCTCTATAATGATCTGGAACCTAGAGATACTTGGCTCTCTGCCGCAAGATCGTGTGCTGATTTTACAAGAGATAAAGTGCTTGCTGGCCCCGAAGGTCGGGCTTATTTCGAACTCGATCGGAATGGAAACCCCTTGATACTCAGGCGATATCTATTCTCCGAGGCATTCGCAATTATCGGCCTGGCGGAGTATTCCAAAGCATCAGGAGATTCATCCTACCTTAGAAAAGCAATAGACACGCTGGCAGTATACGACCGCTTCAGAGGAAAGCTCGAGCCGAAAATCAATCCAGCGCTGCGCCCAATGAGAGGCCATTCCGATACAATGATAATGATAAATGTCTTTCAAGTTCTTAGAGATGCAGATCCAGAGCATGCCTCTATTTACTCAAGCAGAATACAAGATCGCATAGAAGAGCTTTTCCGTTATTTCGTAAAGCCCGAAAAAAAAGTCCTGCTCGAGACAGTAGATCCAGATGGAGAAATGACGGAAGGATGCGAAGGACGCACAATTAACCCCGGTCATATTATAGAGACCTCCTGGTTCCTTATGAGCGAAGCTCACATTAATGGTGATAAAGTTCTACTCAATAAAGCTATCGATCTCCTTTCCTGGTCTCTCGAGCGCGGATGGGACACCGAGTTTGGTGGCTTGTTCTCTTTCCTAGATGCCGAAGGAAAACAGCCTGCACAGATAGAATGGGATATGAAATATTGGTGGCCTCATTGCGAGGCTCTAATCGCCACGCTGATGGCTTACGTATCCACAAAAGACAGGCGCTGGGAAAGATGGTTCGAAACGATCCATGAATATACATTCTCCCATTTCCCAGACCCAGTCTATGGGGAATGGTTCGGATACCTGCATCGCGATGGCTCCATAGCAAATACTGTAAAAGGGAACCATTATAAAGTATGCTTTCATATTCCGCGTTGCATGCTCAAAGTAATCAGCTTGCTAGATGTACTCCCAAAGGATGAACTCTCAAAGGAGGAGGTTTCCGATCCAATCCTGCATTGCATATAGGAGGGATCTAGACCCGAAACAGCATGACAGATATCGCCAATAATGTCGAAGAACTCTATTCAGTTCTCCGCCGACGCATTCTTGATGAGTATTATTTTGCCGGACAAAAACTTTCCGAAAACGCTCTGGCAAAGGAATTCGAATGCTCTAGAACGCCAATCAGAGAAGTGTTCAAAAGACTAGAACAAGATGGCCTAATTGTTGTCAAACCAAAATCAGGCAGCTATGTTCGCATTTATTCAGGCAAGAACTACCTCGATCTCATAGAAGTAAGGGCTTATCTCGAAGGGTTAGCTTTTAGGCTCTCAGTCGAGCGCGGAGCCGATACATCAGAGATGGAAGCTTTAAATAAAACAATGGACGATATCATTGCTACAGCTCCTATCGACATGATGACCTACGCAGAAGTCCACTACAGATTCCATAGAGAATTCATAAGAATGTCGGGCAATGAATTGCTCGAAAACTTCTTCGAAAGGCTCAATCTCAAGTCTTCGCACCTTTTCCTGCAGACCATGAACCCCGAAATAGCTCGAAAAACCCAGGAAGAGCACTGGCGCATTATAAATCTAGTAAAGGCGCGAGATCCAAAAGGCGAAAAGTTCGTGATTCAGCATCTCTGGAAGAAAAGAGACTATTTGGGGTATTAAAGAGAAAAGAGGAAGCTGGTTTAACTCAAAATCATATCTACAATTACACATTTGACTTTGAAATAATAGATTGAGCTAGACTTAGATTTTTTCTCAATGGATTTTGTTATAGATCTAAGATTACGGATTTTGGCTTCTAGCAAAGCAGCCGCAGGATTCTCCTATTATCAGTTGGCTTGGGATAAGGATTTCCTGTGGTGGTATTTCTTCTTTTGTTTCGATAAGAGACAAGAGCATTTCAGCTGCTGCTATGCCTATTCTCTTTTCGACCTTTTCAAGTGTAGTGGGACAGGGAGTAAGCGCATCGATTATGTCAGGATGCTCAAAAGAGGCAACGGCAACATCCTGAGGAATCAAAAGATCTTTCTCTCGAAGTGCTTTATATCCGCCAAGAAGGAGCTGAGTGTTGCCATATATAATTGCAGTTGGTCTCGTGTTTCCTTTATGATCGAAGAGATCCTTGGTAGCCTCATAGCCACTGTGGATTTCCCAGTCTACGGTTCGCACAAGGCTCTCGTCGTATATTGCGCCTGCATCTTCCAGAGCATTGCAGAAACCCAAAAAGCGTTCGCGGGAAGATGATTCCTCTAGAGGACCAGTCACAAAACCTATATTCGCATGGCCATGGCTAATAATATGGGCAGTTAGTCTGCGAGAATTGCCTTCATTGTCCTGAAGCACATAATTGCGAGGTGGCCCGCTAAGCCGGTTGTCGATCAACACAAGAGGCGTATCGGCGAGGTTTGGTATCTCGTCTATAAATTCTCCTCTGTTTCCTATCGGTGCGAGAATAATTCCATCGATATTCTTTGCAAGAAGAGAGCGAATTGATTCAATCTCGTTTTCCCTTGAGTCCGATGTAAAACAAATGAGTGTGGAATAACCTTTCTCTCTAAAAAACGCATCGATAGCTATTCCGATCTCACTGAAGAATCCATTCGTGATATTCGGAATTATATAGCCGATTGTATTTGTTTTCTGATTCCTGAGGCTCTGGGCAGCCCAGTTGGGAGTAAATCCTCGCTTTCGGACTACTTCCATTATGATTTCTTTCGTTTCTTTTTTAATATCTGGATGGTCATGTATAGCGCGAGAGACTGTCTTTATTGAAAATCCTGTTTCATCCGCAATATCTTTTAGTTTTGTCATGGCTTAACGCTCCATTGTCTTGCCTGCTCTATATACGAGATGTTTTGCAACACCTAGCGTTGCCGACAACGTTGGCAAATGTCAATAGCTCTCTATATCAATAACTCTCTAATATGATAAATATTTTCCCCTTATTAATTTGTTCAAGACATGCCGCTTGTCTTCCAGATTTTCGGTCTTCTGGATCCTCAGCCTTCTAAGTCCTAGGTCTTCCAAACCCTCACTCAAGTGACATTCTTAAAAAAAAGCTTGACAAATTCACACTTCAATAGGATGATTGTAATCGTTGCCGACAACGTTGGCAATAAGTCTTTGGTAGATCTTTATGGAGGAGACTATGAAAAAAATCGGTTCAATCATGCTAATCATTTTTCTCCTTGCATCCACGGCTGGATGGGCTCAGAAGACACCAGCACAGACAAAAGACAACAAGACCCTTATCGGTGTAAGCATAATGGAGCTTACTGCTTATACATGGTTCCTTGGTGTCATAGATGGTTGCAAGCAATGGGCTTCCGAACATCCTGAGGCGAATTTTACATTTCAATTCGAAGATTCTCATTCCGATGTGCAGACAATGCTAAACAACATCGAAAATCTTCTTGCTGCAGGCGCAAAGGGAATCATATTGTTCCCAGCGGATGCTTCTTCGGCAATTCCCACCATGAAGCAAGCTGTTGCAAAAGGCATTCCTTTTGTAATCGGCGATTATAAACAACAGCCAGCCAAACCATCTGATGCTGTATGGGCAACATTCGTTGGTCATGACATGAGAGCTTTGGGTGTCGTTGCCGGAAAAATCGCGGTTGATTACCTAAAGACATTGAATAAGCCCAACCCCGTATGTCTGTTCGTATCTCGTCCCACCTCTGGACAGGTTTCAAAAGATAGATTCGAGGGCTTCAGAGATACAGTGCTTGCCTCGTTCCCCAAAGCCAAGGTCATCGAAGAAGGCGATGTGGGTGCTGGAAATAGGGCTTCTTCTCAGGACCTGGTGGAGAATGTGCTTAAAAGAGAGCCTGTCATCGATGTAATATCAGGGCATAACGATGCAGAAGTTGTCGGTGCATATAACGCCGCGGTCTCACAGAAAAGAACTAATATAAAATTCATCGGCATAGCTGGAGATAAAGATGTCCTTTCTTTCATTTCCAAAGGGAATCCAGCATGGATAGGTGAGGTCCTCCAGGACCCAGTAGTATTGGGATATCAAGCTACTGATGCCATGTACCGAGCATTGAAGGGCGAAAAGCTTCCCGAAACCTACAATCTTCCTTTGCCTGAGGCAATCACTCCTGCAAATATAAAGAACTACAATTGGCAAAGTTGGTCTTGGCTATAAACGACCTATTTATGCCCATGAAAAGACTATGAGGACGGGGTGGGCAGGGAGACAATCCTTGCCCGCCTCTTCTTTTTATAAGGTCAAAAGAGGCATTATCGAGAAAGCCACCTAGATACTAGATAAATAAGAGATAGTGGGAGATATGGCAATGACAAATCGTTTTCAATCTGACACTGATGATACCCCAAAGCTCAATAAAACAGTGCCATTGATTGAACTAAGAAACTGCACAATGGAGTTCCCAGGTGTCAGGGCATTGGATAATGTGAATTTTACTTTGATGCCCGGGGAGTCCCATGGCCTAGTCGGAGAGAATGGCGCTGGCAAGTCGACTCTTTCAAAATGCATAACTGGCGAATACCGTATGACCAAGGGCGAGCTATTTGTCGAAGGGCAAAAAATCAAGCTCTCCAGTTATTCCATAAAAGAATCTCAAAACCTTGGCATTCAAATAGTGCACCAAGAATTTCAGCTGATGAGTGAGATGACGGGCTTAGAGAATATTTTCATTGGTCATTATTCCAGAAAGGGAGGCCTAATAGACTGGAAGGCTCTCAACAATAAGGCCAAAGAACTAATGGATTTCTTGCAGTGCGATGTAAATCTCAATATTCCGGTCCATTATTTGCGCACAGCCGAAAAACAGATCATACAGCTTGCCAAAGCAGTACAATCTAAATCAAAGGTGCTCATCCTAGACGAACTAACTTCGGTTCTTCAAGAAAAGGATATACAAAATATTTTCAGAATAATAGACATTCTTAAAAAAAGAGGAATGGGAATTATCTATATTTCTCATCGACTGAATGAAATATTCGAGTGCTGTGATTCTTATACCGTCCTCTGCGATGGTCGCCATATAAATAGTGGAAATGTTAGCGACATTGATCAACAGAAACTCATCAAAATGATAATCGGACGGGAGCTTACACAGGTCTATCCATCTATTAATGCTGATTTTGGAGATATTATGCTCGAAGTCAAAGGGCTAACTGCTCCAAAAGCATTCAAGAATATCGATTTTTATGTAAGATCGGGCGAAGTAATTGGGCTAGCAGGTTTAGTTGGAGCGGGCAAGACTGAATTAATACAAGCAATCTTTGGTGTACATCCAGTAATAAGTGGTAAAATCTTTGTTAAAGGCAAGGAAGTAAAAATAAAGAACCCCTGGCATGCTATTCAGCTAGGCTTAGGGTATGTACCAGATGATCGGAGAAGTCTTGGACTGATCCTGAAATTCGACATCAAAGAAAATACTATCCTCCCCTCAATGAATAAATTCAAGAAAATGAGATTTTTCCAAGATCACAAGGCAGAGGCTAAAGCTGCCTTTGATATAAACGAAAAACTTGGGCTAAACTATTATTCGCTTTTTCAAGAAGTTGAGACTTTATCCGGCGGAAACCAGCAAAAAATAGTCATCGCTAAATGGATGCTTCAGAATTCCCAGATATTCCTCTTGGATGAACCAACGAGAGGCATAGATGTCGGGGCAAAATTCGAAATCTATAAATTGATAAAAGATCTCACAAAACAAGGAAAAAGCGTAATCATAGTTTCTCCCGAACTCGAAGAATTGATCGGCTTGTGCAACAGAATCTATATCATCTACGAAGGCATGATTATGGATACTGTAGAAGGCGAAAGAAAAAGACAAGAGGTAATTATCCACAGTCTGTTAGGAGTAAATGGGAAATGAGTACCTTTGAAGAGAAATCGAAACGCTATGGGAAAAGCTGGCGGTCATTTATTAGAGATTGGATAATGCTTTTCCTTCTCATAGCCTTGGTTGTCATATTCAGCATTACCCTTAGCACATTCAGAACATCAGACAACCTAATGAACATTCTACGGCAAACCGCGTTCACCGCAATAATAGCGATGGGAGAATTCTTTGTCATACTGATTGGACAAATGGACATGTCGATATCTTCTACCATTGGCATGGTCTCCATATTCTTTGCAGGATTTGTGGTAAAAATGGGGATGCCAATATGGATCGCAATTATATTGGTATTATTGATGTCTGCATTGGCTGGACTTATCAATGGAATCCTGGTCGTTTATGGCAAGATGCCATCGTTCATAGCCACGCTTGTCACGATGAATATCATAAAAGGCATAAACTACCTGTATTCCAGAGGGCTCCCTATTTCGGGCCTTCCCGATGGTTTCAATTTTCTAGGTTCCGGGTACATAGGAATTGTGCCCTTCCCGGTTATTCTAATGTTCATCGTTGCAATTATCCTGTTCATAATAACCGCGCATACTGCGGTTGGGCGTAGCTTCTATGCAGTAGGTGGCAACCTTGAGGCAAGTAAACTTTCGGGCATCAATGTAGTTTTCGTAAGTATCTTGGCCTTTGTTTTTTCTGGTGTGTTGAGCGGAGTCGGCGCTCTGGGCCTTACGGCCAAAACATTATCGGGCAATGTATCTTTAGGCGAAAACCTATTGTTCGATGTCATGACCATTGTAGTGCTTGGTGGCACATCCTTAACTGGTGGACGTGGGCGGATCTTTGGAGTGGTTATTGGAGCTCTGTTTCTCCAAGTAATAAGCAACGCAATGGTGCTCATGGGAATAAATACCTACTGGCAGTGGGTTGTAAAGGGCATCATCCTAATCATCGTCGTACTAATAGATTCCAACACCAAGAGAGAAGTTGTAACTACATCTCAAAAAGCAAGAATAGCTAGTGTAGAGGAGAAATGAAGATGCATGGGAATATCCGTATACCAGATTACGAATACAAAGAACGTATAAGCAAAGCAGCAGCGCTACTTCGGCGAGATGGATTAGATGCTCTAATCGTAAATGGAACCGAAGCAGACTATGCTAATACAAGGTATTTTTCAGGTTTCTGGCCTCTTTTCGAGCGCTGCGGAGTGGCCATAGGTGCAGCAGGGGATGCTGCTCTCATGGTCGGGCCCGAGAGCAGAGCTTTTGGTGGTGATCGCAATAAATTAGACAAGCTATATGTTTTAAAAGACTACAGAGAAAGCGCCGATCCAGCCTATCCTGAACTCAAGGCTGATACATTCAAGGATGTTTTCAAAGGCCTTGGCATAAATGGAAAAAAACTGAGAATAGGAGTCGCAAGCTATCTGGACACTTCCGTTGTCATAATGGAAGGCATTAGAAAAGCTTTTCCAGAGGCCGAGATCGTTCGGGCCGACTATTTGATGGTAGAACTTCGCTCTATCAAGTCCGAAAACGAAATATCCTGTCTCAAGGAAGGTTATCGTCTCGCAGAGCTGGCAAGTCAGCAGGTAATCAAGGAAATCAAGCCGGGCATGACCGAGCTTCAGATGGTAGGCGTAGCTCAACGCGCAATATACGAAAATGGCGCCGAGTACGAAGGTTTGCCTATGTATGTATTCTCAGAAGCTTCGACAAGGCATGCTATTTCGAGGTCTTCCTATCGTAGATTCGAAAAAGGGGATATTGTACAGCTCAACCTATCTGCAAAAATCGATGGCTACTCGGCCTCGATAGGCTATCCTATCGTCCTTGGCAAACTATCAGGCAAAAGGCGCGATATCGTCATGTTTGCACTCGAAGCTCATAGATGGACAGAAGCTCAGCTGAAGGAAGGGGTCATGGCCGCCGATGTTGCAAAGGATTTTTATCAATTCTATGTATCGAATGGATATGCAAATAATTTTGTCTACGGCCCATTGCATGGTACGGGGTTAATCGAAGTCGAAGCGCCTTGGGTGGAAACGACATCAAATTATGCCTTTAAGCCTAATATGACCTTCCAGATCGACACCTTTATTTCGACAGACACATTTGGAGTACGCTGGGAAAAAGGCATAGCAATCAAAGAAAATGGAGTCGAAGTGTTGTCGCCTCCTATTGGCACCTTATACGAGCTTGAATTCTAGTATTTTCGAGGAGAATTCGAAATGAAATCATTCCATGTTTTGTTTGGAATCGATATGGAAACCGATGTCGGCAGCTTTACGCCATTCTACGAAGGGGCGCGAAATGGAACTCCGCTTTTGCTAGATCTCTTTGCTAAAAAAGGCATCAAAGGCACATTTTTCTTTACAGGAGATTGCGCACGTAGAAACCCCGACATCGCAAAAACAGTTGCAAATAGTGGAAACGAAGTAGGATGTCATTCGCTATATCATGAAACAATAGGAGATGAACTCTTTCCGATCCCTGGTGTATATCCTCTTCTTTCACACGAAGTAAAACCACGACTTGAACTATGCAGAGACTGGGTGCAGGAAGCTGCTGGCGTAAAGACCACTTCATTTCGTTGTCCTCGCCTCTGGGGCTCGACGGCAGTAGTCAACGCACTGGAAGAGCTTGGCTTTACCTGCGATGTTTCATACCCAATGTACTTTTACCGGCAGCAATTCTCTCCATATCATCCAGATAGGACTGACTGGACAAAAAAGGGCGACAGTTCTGTTCTCGAAGTTCCTAATTTTGCCGATATGACAATGCAAAGCAAAGATCCTGGACTGGAACGAGATAGAGACCAATGGCCTTTGTTCAGGACAGAAGGAGCAGAGTACATTTTGAAGAAAAGCGCCTCGTTCATCGAATTCTGCAACAAAAAAGGAATCCCTGCCGTTCTCGCGTATTACATCCACCCATGGGAATTCTGGCCAATGAAAACAAGCTATCATTTCGGCGAGGCAACAGTCATTCCAGATGAGTTTATAACAAAGAACTGTGGGCCTATTGCACTTTGCGAGCTGGAAAAACAAATAGATGGCCTTGCTCGAATGGGAGCGGAGTTTGTCACTGCGCGAGATTTGGCGAAATTATTTGCATAGAATCGATATGAGAAATAAAGCCCTTCTAGAATCCCTCGAGGATTTTTGGGCTAATAAGAGGAGGTAAAACCATGATCAATCTTTTCCCTGAACCAAAAAAGCTTCAAGAACAAGATGGTTATACAAAGGCTTTCCACGCTCTTGCTATCGATTTTGGGAACCTGTCAGAAGCAGAAAAATCGGACCTATTAGAGATTGCTCAAATGAGATTCTGGAACTGCAAAGATGTCAAAATTTTTGCAGATACATCAAACGAAGAATCCATCACCATAAATTCCATTCAAAGTCTATCGGGTATAAAGGCAAGCAACCGCGATCTTTTTATAAAACAAGGATATTTTCTAAAAATAGAGAAAAATCGAATCGTTCTTAGATACCAGGAAAAATCCGGCTTCATCTATGCTATTACAACCATAAAGCAACTTCTAATCAAAAGAGAGGGGATGTATCTGCTTCCACTGTGCGAAATAACGGATTGGCCCTCGATCGAGCATCGCGCTGTAGCTCCGACATTTTCATGGTATGCCGGCTATGGTCGGCTGGGCTTTGACATGCAACTATGGTGCTATGAAGAATGGGTAAAGTATCTCAATTCTTGTATCGATTGCAAAATAAATCAAATGAACATGGTCATGTATGGATATTGGCCATTCGACTTCGAAGAATACCCAGAAACAGTCTTCAAGGATATCCCTGTAAAGATCTGGAACAAAGAGAATAGTCAGTGGCTGACTATCCATTACTCTCACCCCAATATCGAGCAAAACTTTCTAGCTGACTTTATTACTCTTGCCCATAGATTCGATTTTAAGATATTCGCGTATGTCGGACTAAATTCCTATAATGGTGCTTACAGCATTAAGCATCCAGAAAAGCGAATGATTAAGCCCGCCGGCTCGAACTTTATGAACGACTTCGACTCGCTTTGTCTAAGCAATGAAGATAACATCACTTATATCCTTGCCAGCATGAGAAAAATCGCCCAACTTGGTTTCGATGGTTTTACTCTCGAAGAAAGCGAGGAAGGCTTCTGGTTCTGCAACTGCGAAAAATGCACAGAGCGATGGGGCAAAACCTCGGCTTCCCCAGGAGAAGCAAAACATAAAGCCAACATGTGGCTTCTAAATCTGATCTACAAAGAGATACGAAAGATAAACCCACAAGCAGTAATCGGCATTCGTGCGTTTAGACAACCTCCTCTCGAAAAAGACCCTGTATTTCTCGAAGAGTGCGTAAGAAGTATGCCAGATGATGTAGTGCTATTTTGGGCGCCAGCTTTATATGTGCCTCCTACGGAATTCAAGAAGTGGATAAAGGCTTTTGGCAAAGAGAGAATCTGGGGAAGAGATTCGGAAGCCAATTCCATCACTTCCACTATGGGGCGGCTTTTTCGCATGTTCGAGTCTAATATAATCCGCTATGAAGACGAATCGAACGTTCAAGTTATAGAGCGAGATATCGAACAACATATAACCAGTGCAGAAGAAGGAGTCAGTGGGATAAATGGTTTCATGTTCGAGTGGTATGGCCTTTTCATGTTCCAATGGGCCCATGGGAACTATGGATGGGGCTCTAGAATGGATAAAGAAACCTTCTTCCGTCGTTCTTGCGAGGCAAATTTCGGAAAGGAGCTCGGACAAAGAGTCCTTCTAGTGCTTAAAAGCATACTCACAATCCACGAAAGTCAAATGCCTCTTTATACGACGCCTTTCCCTTTCCAGAAAAACAAAATCACGGAAGCAGATATTCCACTAATAATGCAGGCAAAGCTGAGGCATCCTGGTCTTTTGGAAGAAATCCATGCAATCCAGCGCGAACTGGAAAAAGACGCTAGACTTACCGAGTATATTCCACATTTTGCGCGAATAGAAAATGCCGAACGAAGAAATGGCGTAATCTATGACATGGTGCTCGCTTCTCTAGAATACGAGAAAGCAACTACGGCAGAAGAAAAGGAGCGCCTCCTAGATGAGATTCTCTATTACAATGAAAAAGATTTCGATCTAGTAAAAGATATGTTCTTCGACATCAATCCTGTAAGCGAATCGGGAGTAAAGAGCTGCATGTACCCTTACCACGAAATAAAGCGAATAATCCATAACATACAGCACCCTGAGAATCCCGACAATGAAATAATCTGTTCCGGCATTGAGGCTTTGGGGTGGTTGTGGCTATGAGAAAGAACAAACCCATCATAATGAAGTTAGATCCTTATATGTTCTCGGAGAAAGAGCGCGAGATTCTTGCTTCTCCATCCTTCTGCGTGAGCCTATTCCGATATAGAACTGGAGTAGAGGCACTACGAATAAAGATAGGCCGTGGCGAATTCATCTGGCTGCCATATCTAGGCCAGCAGCTATGGGATTGGAGCATCGATGGCAAAAGCCTCAAATTCGAAGGTTTTATCGAAGAGCCATCTTATGGAAAGAATTTTTTGCAAAATTATGGTGGATTCTTGATTCACTGCGGAATGACGGCAATGGGAAACCCAGGGCCAGAGGACACTCACCTCCATCATGGAGAATTGCCGGTAGCGAAATTCGACGAGGCATGGATTGAAATGGAGCCTGAAAACGGTTCAGAAAGTCCTGTTTCGCTTTGTGGCCATATCCACTGGAAAGTGCCCTTTGTAGCGGAATATCATTGCAGTCCCTCTCTAAGCATATCGGCGGACGGCTTGCAGGCAAGTATGGAAGTGCTCCTCAATAACCCTGCTTCTAAAACTATGGAATATATGTATTTGGCCCATATAAATTTCGCCTTTTCTGGGGCTGAAAAGATATTATCAACGGTACCTTTTGACTCTTCACATGTCACTATCAGAGCTGATGGAGAAGAAAAAACTGCAGCTCTTTTTGCCGATCCATCTCTTATCAAGCAAATAGACAAGAAGGCGAAATACGAACCCGAACTAGTGGCAATCCTGAACCATAGAGATATTGCTTCTGAGGCTGGTTCGATTCTACTCCATGAGGATGGAACCGCTCGCTGGGTGCGCCAGCAGAAACCCGAGCTCGATCACCATGTCATTTGGATAACCCATAATGAAGATCGTGGCGCTTGCGGCTTCCATCTTCCTTCAACAGCAGGCCCTACAGGCTATTCAAATGAGAAGAATCTTGGCAACCTTAAGCACCTCCCTGCCGGCTGTAATGCAACGCTTCGCTACGACTTTGGCTTCGCAGACAGATTAGAAGATGTACCAATAATATGCACTAAAAGCCGCCTGTCAAATGTGGGCTGAAAGCTAATAGGCAAATATGCTTCTGTCGCCGATATACGCCAATAGGCACCTATCAAGCATGATTTGCAAAACTTAGGAGCAATAGGAGAAACCATGAAAGACCAGCCGATAGATAAGGGCAAAAAACAATGGGTCTATCCAGATCTCGAATTACCGCCGCCGGGCGATTTCCCGCTCAAGGGACATGAATCCCTTATTGTTCTAAACATGAACGATTCCGATGCATCTATCATCATTACACTCTATTTTACGGATAAAGAACCTGTCAGCTTGCCAGCGCTCACCGTAAAAGCTCGCCGAGTTCGATGTCTAAGATTGGACAAGGAAGAAGAAATTGGAATCCAGCTACCACGCGAAACTCAGTATGCCCTTCGCCTCAACGCAGATGTTCCAGTTGTAGCGCAATATGGGCGCCTAGATACACGCCAACAGAACATGGCTTTCTATACGGTAATGGGATACAGCGGCTAATACAATATAGCCTCTAAAGCAGTGTAGAACTGCTATCTTGACCTCCGGGAAATATATTAAAATCAGAAACAATTACAGTCTCTTGAATAAGGTGCAAATAGAGAAGAGCATTCCCCCAACAATTCTATAAAATTGTCATTGAACTAACTAAATTTGGCATAATTTGGTCAGTTTATTGACAATTTTTTGATAGTGCGCGATACTTCCTCTATTATGCAATGGATCCCTCGGATGTACGAATTGGAGCCAAGCTCGCTTCTTCGAAAAGGCAAGGTTGTGCTGCTCTATGGCGCGCGCCGGGTGGGCAAGACCATGCTCATGGAGAGGGTGCTCACGAATACGCAACGTTCAGCTGCGCAACATCAGGATCAAGCTGCTGCAAATTCGGGCGCTGACGCTAAAAATGGTCCTACAGTAAAAGTGTTCAGTGGCGTGGGCGACGACTTCGAGCTCGCTTCGATTCTTGGCTCGCGAAAAATAGAAACATATCAGCTTTTTTTCTCGCTGTACGACATAATCTTTATCGACGAAGCACAGTACATCCCCGAAATTGGAGCTTGCGCGAAGCTTCTTATCGATCTTTTTCCTGAAAAATCGATTGTGCTCACTGGGTCGAGTACAGTCAACCTGTCCCAAGGGTCTTCGGAACCGCTCGCCGGCAGAAGTATCGAGCGGCGTCTCTTCCCTATTTCGCTTTTAGAGCTGAGACAGGAACGAGCATGGGTGGATATTTATCGC
>ERZ795052.418-NODE-418-length-64686-cov-34.712460_pt1 | contig 64686 bp, 61 predicted proteins | sample MGYA00375136_ERZ795052 | MGnify/ENA primary metagenome ERZ795052 (study PRJEB30181, sample SAMN05720156) | activated sludge metagenome | isolation source: Anaerobic digester | place: Japan | collected 2015-05-26 ...
AGCGGCAGTGTGCGCTTTATGGGCAAGGAAATGGCCGGCAAAAAAACATGGGATATTGTGAATGCCGGCATGGTTTCCACTTTTCAGAATATGAGACCGTTCCGCAGACTGCCCATTATCGCCAATGTTATGGTAGCCTGCCTCAGCCCACGCGCTTTGAAAAGAGGAGAATGGGTCAAAAAAATTGAAGCCAAAGCAATGGACGCCCTGGAATTTGCCGGAATTTCCGATATGGCCAGGGAAAACGCGTCTGTTCTTTCTCAGGGTGACCTTAAGCGCTTGGAAGTGGCGCGTGCCATCGCCACGGAGCCGGAACTTTTATTGCTGGATGAACCTTTTGGCGGTTTGAGCCCGGCAGAGACGGATCTTATGGCCAAATCCATCAAGCGCTTGCATAAAGGTGGTCGTTTCGGACGTCTGCACAGCGAAGGTCCGGCTATGATAATTGTTGAACACAAACTGCATTGGTTGATGCAGATTGCCAGCCGCATCATCGTCTTGAGCTTTGGAACTATTATCGCCGACGGGACGCCCGATGAAATTATTAAAAAACCCGACAGTTATTGAGGCTTATCTCGGACAAGGAGGTAACTAACTTTGCTACTCGAAGTTTCTAATGTATCAGTTTGGTATGATAAGGCCATGCTCATTAATAATGTGAGTATGGGTGTGGATAAGGGGGAATTGGTCAGCTTGGTTGGTCCAAATGGGGCCGGAAAATCCACCCTGCTCAGGACAATTACCGGCTTGGTAGCATGGGAAAAGGATCTTACCAAGAGATCAACACATGGCGAAATTAGACTGGAGGGTCAGATAACCTTTGACGGCGAACGCATTGATCAGGTGCCTGCTCATGAAATCGTCAAAAGAGGTCTCATCCTCGCGCCGGAAAGAAGAAGGCCGTTTAAGGAAATGACGGTTATCGATAATCTGATGGTCGGCGCTTATTTGGTGCATGACAAAGCCAACATCGAAGAAAACCTGGAAAAAGTTTATCAGCTCTTTCCGGTGCTCAAAGACAGATCTCATCAGGTTTCCGGGACGCTTTCCGGCGGTGAACAGCAGATGCTTGCCGTAGGCAGAGCGTTAATGTCCAATCCAAAATTACTATGCATAGACGAACCATCAACCGGTCTGGCGCCTATCCTGCGTCAGGAAGTGTTTCAGAGGATAAGAGAGATCAGCAGCTTGGGTATCACCGTTTTGCTGGTTGAACAGGAAGTAAGCACGGTTTTTAAAATGGCGACGCGCAATTATGTTCTTTCCGCCGGCAAAATAATCGCCGAAGGTAAAGGCGATGAATTGCTGGAAAACGAATTGTTGCGCAAAACTTATCTGGGTATGTAAAAAGAGCAGTTTTTTCAAAACACTATGAAAGAAGTGCCATTCTCCATTACTAAGGTGAATGGCGCTTTTTTATTTTTTGCGCGCAGCGTTTTTTGGCGCTTCCAACTAAAAGGAAAACTTCAAAAAATCGATGGTTTTCTTTCTCGAAATATTATGTCAGACTACCTAAAGTTGATTAAATAACATTTCATCACTTTTATTTATGGCCGAAGATAATTCCTCTGAGAAATCAAAAGTGGCCAAAGCCGCCGGCATCGTTGGCGCGGCAACGATGGTCAGCCGCATTTTCGGCTTGCTGCGCGATATCGTCATTGCGGCATTTTTCGGCGCCGGCTGGAAAACGGATGCTTTCTGGGTTGCCTATCGCATCCCCAATATGTTGCGCCGGCTGCTGGGCGAAGGTGCGCTTACCATTTCTTTCGTTCCGGTTTTTACAGAATATCTGCAAAAAAAAACCAGACAGCAGGCCGTTGAACTTGCGTCCGTAATTTTCACGCTATTATCTGGTTTTTTGGCGATTATAACTCTGGCAGGGATTATTTTATCCCCTGTTATCGTCGGTTTGATTGCTCCCGGATTCATCAGCGAGCCTCAACAATTTACCCTGGCGGTTTTTTTAAACCGTTTGATGTTTCCGTATATATTTTTTATTTCGCTCGTCGCCCTGTGCATGGGCATTCTTAATTCTTTACGCCACTTCAGCGCTCCCGCCTTGTCGCCCGTCATGCTTAATGTAACCATGATTGCCTCGGCTTTTCTTCTGAAAGATTATTTTGCCGAGCCGATTACCGCGCTGGCCGTAGGCGTACTGATCGGAGGGTTTTTTCAGCTTGTTATGCAGTGGCCGTTTCTGCTTAAGTACGGCGTTAAATTCAAAATAAAATTCGATTTGCGGCATCCGGGGCTGAGACAAATAGGCTATTTGTTCATACCTGCCGTGTTTAGCGCTTCCGTGAACACGCTTAATGTTTTTGTCGGGACGATTCTCGCTTCGCTTCTTCCTTACGGCAGTGTGACTTATCTTTTTTACGCCGATCGTGTCATGGAATTGCCCTTGGGGGTTTTTGCCATTGCTGTCGGAACGGCGACGTTGCCGAGTTTTTCGCGCCAGGCTACTAATAAAAATACCTCTGAATTGAAAACAAGTCTGTCTTTCTCCCTGCGCCTGATGTTGTTTTTGATTATTCCGGCGATGTTTGCGTTAATAGCGCTAAATCAGCCGATAATTTCTGTTTTGTTTCAGCGGGGCGCTTTTGACGCCACCGCCTCGGTGCTTACCGGCCAGGCATTGTTCTGTTACGCTCTCGGATTGTGGGCATTTGCGGTGGTGCGCATTTTTCTTTCCGCCTTTTATTCATTGCAGGATTCTAAATGGCCCATGAAAGCGGCCTTTATTTCCTTTGGCGTAAACATTTTAGCCAGCGTTATTCTTATGTATCCGCTGAAACATAACGGGCTCGCCCTGGCCAATTCTCTGGCGGTTACCGTGAATGTTTTTGTGCTTGCGGCGGCGCTGAAGAAAAAAATAGGACCGTTTTTGGATAAGGAATTTTATAAAGCTCTTCTGAAAATTATCATCGCGTCTTTGGTTATGCTCGCGGCAATCCTACTTGTAAGCATTTATCACCCCTGGAATATCGTGGTTGGTTTTAAGGAAAAATTGTTTTATTTGTTGTCGGTAATTAGTTTGGGGGGCATAGCGTTTCTGGTGAGCGCTTATTTATTAAAAATTACGGAAGTAAAAAAAGTAGTTAATTTGATTAAACAGCGTTTTCGGCCGCAGCAGGGCCGATTTGACGGATAAAATCATTGACTTAGGTTGGTCAAAATGGTAACTCACAACGTCTTGTTAAATAGGGCATTTTTATTTAGTAATGAATCATGTTGGATATCAAGTACTTAAGACAAAATGTTGATATAGTTAAAAAGAAACTGCGCCAGCGGGGGCAGGCGATTGATTTTGACCGCTTTTTGAAACTCGACCAGGAAAGAAGGGATATTTTAATCTCCGTGGAAGCGTTGCGTAATGAACGCAATGACGCTTCCAAGGAAATCGGACGGCTGAAAAAAGAAAAAAAGGACGCGACCGAACTGATTGCGCAGATGGGCGCTGTTTCGGACAAAATAAAAAAGCTGGATGAAGACTTAAAAAGCGTTGAAGAAAATCTGAATAACTTTATGCTTCTTGTTCCCAATATTCAGCATGAATCAGTTCCGGCGGGCAGCGGCGAAAACGATAATGTTGTTGTTCGCCTGGGGGGAGCAAAACCGGTTTTTAATTTTGAGCCTAAAGAACACTGGGAAATCGGCGAAAGATTGAACATTCTGGATTTCACCCGCGGGGCAAAAATTGCCGGGGCGCGCTTTACTTTATATAAAGGACTAGCGGCCGCCATGGAACGGGCGCTCATAAATTTCATGCTGGAGTTGCATGTGCGTGAACATGGATACACGGAGGTGCTCACGCCGTTTATGGTGAACCGCGAAAGCATGACCGGAACGGGTCAGTTGCCCAAATTCGCCGAGGATCTTTTTAAGATAGAAGGAATGGAATACTATTTGATTCCGACGGCGGAAGTTCCGGTGACCAATATATACCGCGATGAAATATTGGAAGAAGAGCAATTGCCGATTTACTTGGTGGCTTATTCGCCTTGTTTCCGTTCCGAAGCCGGCTCTTACGGGAAAGATACGCGCGGATTGATCAGGCAGCATCAGTTTAACAAAGTGGAAATGGTGAAATTCGCTAAGCCGGAAGATTCCTACGATGAATTGGAGAGATTAACAGCTAACGCCGAGGAAGTTTTAAACAGGCTGGAAATACATTATCGCACGGTTTGTTTGTGCGCCGGGGATTTGGGCTTTTCTTCCGCGAAAACTTATGACGTGGAGGCGTGGATGCCGGGGCAAAATGTTTACCGCGAAATATCCTCTTGCAGTAATTTTGAGGATTTCCAGGCGCGGCGCGCTTCTATCCGCTTCAGGCGGGAGGGCAGCGGAAAGGTTGAATTCGTGCACACGCTGAACGGTTCTGGACTGGCGGTAGGGAGAACAGTCGTGGCGATATTGGAGAATTATCAGCAGGCGGATGGCAGTGTTGTGATTCCGGCGGCGCTGCGTCCGTATATGGGTGGACTGGAAAAGATATCACCGTGACGACGCGCGGCATTTATAAAAAGAAAAAATGGAGGGATGGCCGAGAGGTCGAAGGCGGCGGTCTTGAAAACCGTTGGACGAAAGTACGCCCCTAAAAGGTGTACCGCGGGTTCAAATCCCGCTCTCTCCGCCATTTTATCAATTCTTTTATCTCATCAGCTAAATTCGTTTGCCGACGGAGTGATAAAGATTAATGAATCTGGGGAATAACTTTGTTCTTCTGGAAACGCACAGAAAAGATAAGGACAACAAGCAGAATATACTTTTTACCGATCCTGTAGATATTATCATAGCTTATCAAAAAGACGATCTGTCAAAAAGTTTTAAAATTATTGACAAATATACGCGGCGGGGGTTTTATGTCGCGGGATATATCTCCTACGAAGCAGGTTACTTTTTCGAAAATGTCCTGCGCCCTTACCTGTCCCTGACAGGCGAGCCGCTGCTGTGGTTTGGTGCGTACAAAAATCCGCGCATTAGCGCCACGCCTTTTATCACTGAATCATACGATGATTTTTATTCAACCTCCCCTGAAGCATCGATAAGCTACAACGATTATAAAAATAAAATCAGAACAATAAAAAACCTCATCAGCATAGGTCAGGTGTATCAAATTAATTACACTTTCAAGAATTACTTTACTCTTTATGGAGACGTCGTTTCTTTTTACAAGACGCTTAAGGATAATCAGCAAGTTTCGTATTCGGCTTTGATTGGTTGCCGGGATAAATATATTGTCTCCCTTTCACCCGAACTGTTTTTTCGAATTTCCAATAATAAAATTAAAGTTAAACCGATGAAAGGCACTGCGCCAATTATATATCCCTCGCGACGTTTGCTTCATGACGGAAAAGATCTAAGCGAAAATGTGATGATTGTCGATTTGCTGAGAAATGATTTGGGTAGAATTTGCGCGCCCGTGACGGTAAAGGTCGACAAACTTTACAATGTTGAGAGATACGACACTTTATCGCAGATGACATCGACGATTTCCGGAGAACTGCGTCCCGAGCTCAATACGTTTGATATTATCAGAAATATTTTCCCTTCCGGATCCGTCACGGGCGCGCCCAAAGTTCAAAGCATGAAAATAATCTCTGCCATGGAAAAAATACCACGTGGCGTTTATACGGGCGCGATAGGATATTTTGCGCCAAAAGAAAAATCTGTCTTCAACGTGGCAATCAGAACTATAGAGCTGCGGCCGGCAGGTGAAGGTAAATATCAGGGCCAGATGGGCGTCGGCGGCGGGATCGTTCATGAATCAAGGGCATCAAAAGAATATGATGAATGCCGGCTGAAAGCTGAATTCCTTAAGAGATCCATTCCTGACCTCGCGCTTATTGAAACGATGCTGTGCGAAAACGGGAAAATAAGATATTTACGCATGCATCTTCAGCGGTTAAGGAAATCGGCAAAATATTTTTTAGTTCCGTGCGATATTTCGCGGATTAAGAATGCGCTCATAAAATACGCAAATACGCTCAGCGGAAAAGTAAGAGTGCGCCTTACGTTAAAGGCATGCGGACGCTTTAAAATAGCGAACAAAGTTTTGCCGGCCGCGTCAGGCGGCACGCGCTATCTTGCCATTTCAAAATACAAAACAAAGTCAGACAACCCATTTTTGTATCACAAGACAACTTTTCGCTCATTGTACGATCGGGAGCACGCCAGATACGCCGCGCGCGGCTATGACGACGTGATTTTTTGCAACGAAAATAACCAGATTACAGAAGGCGCGATCTCCAATATATTTGTGCAGGTGAAAAACCGTTATTATACCCCGCCGGTTTCGTGCGGTCTGCTCAACGGCATTTATAGGCAAATATTCATGAAAAAGGTCAGGGCGAAAGAAAAAATTATTTATTGCGACGATCTGAAAAAGGCGGATAAAATTATCTTGACCAATTCCATTCGCGGGGCAAGAGAGGCCTTCCTGAGATGAACTAAAGTAGCAAAAGGGCAAAAACAACTCTGCTCGACAGGCGGTATTTTCTTTTGCCACGGCGGTGATTTTATGTTATATCGCTGCCTCAATAAATTCTGAAATAAATCGCGCCCATGGCTCAGCTGGATAGAGCGCCAGACTACGAATCTGGATGTCGGAGGTTCGAATCCTCCTGGGCGCGCCAGGAAAAAAGGGAGCAAGCGCAATTGTTCCCTTTTTTATTTGTGAAAAAGTCTATTTAATGATTTTTGACCTTGTGTCACTGGTGCGGGAACAATATGACGAAGGCGAGAAGGATGACGTGCAAGAAGGAAAAACAAAACGCAAGGCCCTTTCATAGAGCAAATAATCCCAGGCCCAGTTAATCAGCACCATCACGCGGTTGCGAAAACCGATCAGGTTAAAAAGATGTATAACCAGCCAGATAAACCAGGCGAAAAATCCCTGAAAAGTTTTGTTTCCGATGGACACTCCCGCCGCTCTGCGGCCGATCGTAATCATCGCGCCGCGGTCATTATAGCGGAAAGGTTCGGGTGACTGTCCGGTTATTTGCCGCAAGATGTTCTTTGCGGCGGCAACGCCTGATTGCATGGCTACCTGGGCAACCATGGGCAAGACACGGTCACTTTCCCTGATGGCCGCCAAATCTCCAATTACATAGACGTTGGAGGACTCGTGCGCCTGCAGAGTAGGTTTTACAGTAACTCTACCGTCCCTGCCGGTTTTTATATCTGATAGGTGAGCTATTTCATCTCCGCGGACGCCTGCCGTCCAAACAACCGTTGCCGATAATAAATCGTTTTGATCATGCAAGATTACCCGGGAAGGCGTAACTTCCCGCACCTTGGTATTAAGGCGGACATGAACGCCCATCTCGCTTAATTTTTTAAAAGTATAATCGCGAACTTTTTGCGGCATGCCCGCCGCTAGATTGTCCGCCGCTTCCACAAGGATGATTTGCACGTCCTGTAAGCTGATCTTTGGGTAATCTTTAATCAGCGGCCCGTGTATTAGTTCAGCAAGCGCCCCGGCATATTCAATTCCCGTGGCGCCGCCTCCGACGATAACAAAAGTCAATAATTCACGGCGCCTCGTTTCGTTTTTTTCATGTATGGCGGCCTCAAAACAACAAATAATATGATTTTTCAAAGCGATCGCCTGCTCCAAAGTTTTTAAAAAATACGCGTGCTCTTCCACTCCTTTAATGCCGAAGGCCTCCGTGACGCTTCCGGCGGCCATAATCAAATAATCGTAGCGAATAAGTCCGCCGTCTGTTTCGATGATTTGCTTTTGGATGTTAATTTTTTTAACTTGCGCGAGAATAAAATCGATGTTTTTTTGCCGGCGGAAAATGCTTCTGATTGGATAGGCGATTTGTTCAGCTTCCAGCTCCGCCGCGGCAACCTGATAAAGGAGGGCCAGGAAAGTATGATAATTGTTTTTATCAATGAGTGTTACATTAACTGCTTTATCCGCAAGGGCGCGCGCGGCCCACAGACCGCCAAAACCCGCCCCAATTATGACCACATGGGGCGCACTTGTTGAATTGTCTTTAACTTTGTCATTAATGATCATGGCAAAAAAACACGCGCGCTTTTTTACGGATTTCTTCCCTGCCGAATGGATAAAATCCGTTTCAGGCAAAAATTAAATTATTGATCGACGGTAAGTTAAGGAGTTAAGCCGCGTTTTTTTAGTTCCATGCGTACATCGATGCGTCTTTCTCTCAATTCCGTGGCTGTATAACCAGTAGCTCCCGTGGAAACCCCCACGCCTCCGCCGACATGACGGCCAAAGCCACCGACGCCAATACCTACCTGCGGGCCGGATTGCTTCTCCTGGCTCTCGATTTCATCGTTCAGGCGGTAGTAATAGCGCAAAAGGTCATCGTTAGTCATTTTTTTGTAATCTTCAGCCAGTAGATCTTTTGTTTTGTCGGCACAACCGAAAATTAAAAAAACAGCGGTCACGGCAAATAGCATCAAAATAAAAGTATTTTTGGCTTTCATGCAAACCTCCCCAAATTATTCATTGAATTGCGTGCTATTATTATATGACGTATTAATTATTTGTCTATATGGATTTTGCAATAAAAACCCCCTCAGGGCGGATGCCCGGAGGGGGTTTGATTTATATCGTCAGATCATGTTTTGAAAGGGATGGTCAGACATCCTTGCGTTTTTTCCAGGCCTCCTGATAGAAACGCATCACACACAGGAAAATGGCTAAAAAGAAGAAACCCAGCATGAAATTGGGAGCAGTCCCCAGAAGCTGATCCAGTAAATGCCCCACATAGAGAAACAGAAACGAAGCAATCACCATCGCGAAACCCCAGGCCGAAAGCATCAGAATCCCGCCCAAAGTGGCAAACTTGTCAAATTGTGTCTGTTGGTGAGCCGCCTGCATCTTCTTTTCCTCTTCTTTTTCCTTAATAATTCAACCCTTTATCCTTTAGCTGACCATCGTTTTAACCGCTTCAATCACCGGATTGGTGAACAGAGCCATCAAAACAGTGTAAAGAGCGAAAACACCCACCGCCTCGGCCGTATACATCTGCTCATATTTACGCTTTAAAGAAACGACAATCAAACCGCCCACCACCAGGCAGCCCAGCTGGAAATAGGGGAAAGCGCCCGTGCCCGCCGCCGCGTATTCGGCAAAAGCAAAAGTCCCGGTCAGCATGACCACCGCCGCCGCCACCATCATTGTCCCTAGAGTCTTTTTCATGATCTGTATCCTCCTTCTGATCTTATTTGACCTTATCTAATGGAAAGATCATGCCAAAACAGACAAAAATCAGGCCTGACAACGTAAGTGGCTGATACTAAAGCATAATAATCGATAACCCCGCAAAGCCTAATGTCAAATTGCCCTGAAAAACCGCCATCTCCTTAAATGAAATGTTTAGATAATTGAATAAAATGTGCAAGGTAAAAAAAACACGGAGAATAGCATTGACAAAAGAAACAGCAAATCGCTAAATGTTTTCTTGAATTCATGTGTTTATAATCTGGGGAAATAACAAGGATATGGAAATCGGAAAGGATTGGTCAAAATCTTATAAGATATCTTCTACGGCAAAAGACAGGCGTCTTTCTATTTATTTGTCGGGAAATTTCAGCATCAAAAATTTAAATGATTTTACTGTGTCCATAAGAGATTTGGCGGAAAAACAAAAACCTGCCGAAATCAACATGGATTTTTCGGATGTTTCTTATTTGGACAGCGCGGCCGCGCTGTCTCTTATGCAGATTCAGAAATATTTCAAGGCGCAAAACATCAAATCTTCTTTTGTTAATCTTACCGGTGAGGCCAAAAGAATTTTTAGCGTTATTGACGAACAGACACTGACCAAAAAATCCTGTAAAACAGAAAAAAGACCTGATTCATTTTTTGTGCAGATCGGCGACGCGTTCATCCAGCTTATGCGTGATTTTATCGAAGTAGTGGAGTTTGTCGGCGAATTGCTGACGGCTCTTTTATACACATTGCTCAATCCTCGTTCGCTGCGCGTAAAGGATGTTTTATTTTATATGAAGCGCGCGGGTGTCGATGGGCTGCCGATTGTGGGGCTCATCAGCGTGCTTATTGGATTGATTATCGCCTTCATGTCTTTTCTGCAGCTCAAGCAGGTGGGGGCAAATATCTATGTGCCGTCACTGGTGAGCTTTGCGATGGTTAAAGAGCTGGGGCCGATTATGACGGCGATTTTGGTGGCGGGCCGCTCCGGATCAGCCTTTGCCGCGGAAATCGGGACGATGGTGGTTAATGAAGAGGTGGACGCTTTAAAAATAATGGGTTTCGATCCGATTCGTTTTCTGGCCGTGCCCAAGGTTATCGCCATGATCATCGTCGTGCCGATACTCACGATTTACGCTGATTTTTTCGGCGTCATCGGCGGTTTGATTGTCGGCGTTACCGGGCTTGATTTAACGGCGCATACGTATCTGACGCAATCCCTCAAAACAATCAAGGTTTTTGATATCATTACCAGCCTGATCAAGGCGGCCGTGTTTGCGGCCTTAATTGCCGGCATCGGTTGTCAGCGGGGTTTTAAGGTTCGTTCCGGCGCGCAGGATGTGGGGAAATATACAACTTCCGCCGTGGTTTCCGCTATTTTTCTCATTGTCGTGGCCGATTCGATATTCGCCGTAACGCTATATTACCTGAGATAGGGAGACAGTAATTTGCCGCCTTCTAAAAATGAATCAATTATTGAAGTGAAAAACTTAGCCGCGCGCTTTGATGACAACATTGTTTTTGAAAATGTAAATTTTCAGGTGCGCAAAGGGGAAATACTGGTTGTGGTGGGTGAAAGCGGCTGCGGCAAATCAACGCTTCTGAAAATAATGATTGGGTTGCATAAGCCATATGCCGGCTCTGTATTTTTTCAGGGCATGGATATTGTCCGCGCCGATGAAGATCAGCTGCAAGCTTACCGGCAGAATATCGGTGTGCTTTTTCAATCCAGCGCGCTTTTCAGTTCAATGAGATTGAGGGAAAATATCGCCTTGCCCCTCCAGGAATATACTGATCTTGACGCGGCGATGATCGATTCGATTATCCGGATGAAATTGGCGATGGTTAATCTGGCAGGCTACGAAAATCATTACCCCTCGGAATTATCCGGCGGCATGAAAAAAAGGGCCGGCATCGCCCGGGCGATAGCGCTTGACCCGCTTGTGCTTTTTTTTGACGAGCTATCCGCGGGGCTGGACCCGGTGACCGCCGTGGAATTGGATGATTTGATAATAAAAACCAACGAAGCACTGGGAACAACGATGGTCATCGTCACGCACGAACTAGAATCTATTTGCAATATCGCCCACAGAGTAGTAATGTTGGACAAAAGCGCCCGCGGCATAATCGCCTCCGGCACGCCGCAAGAATTAAAAGAAAAATCAAAAGACCCCAGAGTGCGCAGTTTTTTCCTCAGGCAGATGCCTGAGGCGTAGCGATAAGGACGGTTAACATGGCAAGCAGGGCGACCAAATTTCTGATTGGCCTTTTTGTCGTTGTCGGCTCGGTGCTGGCGGCCGTAATTATCATCTGGGTGGGCGCCGCCGATTTCTTCACGAAAGGCGCTGTATACGCCACGTATTTTGATGAATCTGTGCAGGGCCTGCAGGCGGATTCCACCGTTAAATACCGCGGCGTGGCGGTGGGCAAAGTCAAGAGCATCAAAGTGGCGCCGGATGAACGATTGATCGAGGTCGTCATGAAGATTGATTTGTCTTCCGATCTGCAGCATCGTACCGAAGCCCAGCTCAAAACATCCGGCATTACCGGGATAGTATTTATTGAGCTGGATCAGATCAGGCCGGGGGAAAAATCAAGCTCGCCCAAAATCAGCTTTAAAACCCGGTATCCGGTGATTCCCTCACGGCGCTCTGAAATCAGCCGTTTTCTTGAGGATACGAACGAAATAATGAAAAGCATAAAAGCTATCGATTTTAAAGGATTGTCGGATCAGTTAAAAAGCACAACGCTGGCCGTGGAAAATTTTGTCAGCGGCAAACAGACAAGCGGTATGATGAGCAATCTGGAATCAACCACGGCTAATATTGACCGGGCCATGGAGAGCTTGCGCCTGACCATGGAGAACCTGCAATCTTTTTCGGAAAGCATCAATGAAAACCCCTCGGAATTGTTTTTCAAAAGGCCTCCGCCGCCTAAAAAAAGCATGGAGTAAAAACGCCATAATGAAGAGAAAACTTTTTCTGGAATATTTTCTGCGGACCGCATGTGTTATTTTTCCGCTTTTTTTCCTCGGTGGTTGTTCATCGTTGGGAAAGCCGGCTCATGAAATTAAATACTACATTCTGGATTACCCCGCGCCCGCCATCAAGCAGATGCCGCAGATTGATTACACAATCAGATTAAACCGTTTCACCATTGCCGCCGCCTATAATACGCAAAACATGATTTTCCGACCGGATAAGTATACTCTTGACTATTTTAGTTACAACCGCTGGGCGGTCAATCCGGCGGATATGGTCGCGGATATATTGCAGCGCGATTTGCAAGCGGCTGGTCTGTTTGGCGCCGTGTTTTCCCGTTACAGCATAGAAGACGCACACTATATACTCCAGGGAAGTATCGGAGAATTTTTTCTTCGTGCCGAGCCGAACGGCAAGCGGGCAGTTTTGGATATAAAGGTAACATTAAAAGATTCGAAAAAAAGAGAAGCGCAAAGAAGAGTTGTTTTTCAAAAAATTTATTATCACGAAGAACCGCTAACGGAGCAGACGCCGCGCGGTTATTGCGAAGCGATGAGCAGAGCTTTGGAAAAGCTCTCTGGACAGATTACCCTGGATATCTATCAGGCGATCAAATAAGCGGCAAATTTATTTGAAAGCAAATGAAAATAATGAATCTCAGCACCAAATCACGCTCGGAAATGCTGGACATTACCGCTTTGGTGCAAAAGTCGGTAGCGGAAAACAAAATCAATAAGGGGATTTGTGTTGTTTTTGTGCCGCATACGACCGCCGCTGTGACCATCAACGAAAACGCGGACCCGGATGTTCCTTTTGATATTCTTGCTTCGCTGGAGAAAATAATTCCATTCCACGCGCAGTACAGACATGCGGAGGGTAATTCCGCGGCGCATGCCAAGGCCGCTCTTCTTGGTGCTTCTCAGGTAATTCCGGTGGAAAACGGTCGCCTTGTCTTGGGAACCTGGCAGGCGGTATTTTTTTGTGAATTTGACGGTCCCCGCTCGCGAAAAATTTTCATTTCGACAATCGCCGAAGATTAAGATATCCGCCGAGGCTTTTCCTCAATAAAGTGCCATTGATTTTTGGCGCTTTGCAGAATCTCCAGCATATTTTTGTGGACTAAACCGTTGGAGGCAAGCAGATCGGGTGAGGAAAGTTTCCAGGCCGTTCCCGATATTTCTGAAATCTCGCCGCCCGCCTCTACCACGAGCAATACCCCGGCGGCTGTATCCCATGGTTTAAGCTTAAGTTCCCAAAAACCGTCAAAACGGCCGGCCGCCAGGTAGGCCAAATCCAGTGCTGCCGCTCCCGCGCGCCTGATGGCCTGCGCTTTTATCGCCATGGCATTGAAATAATTAAGATTATTGTTGCGGGTTTCGCGCAAATCATAAGGAAAACCGGTAGCCAGCAGGCTTTGCGAAAGGTTCGCGACAGAAGAAACTTTTAATTTCTGTCCGTTTAGGTAGGAGCCCGCGCCACGCAGGCCGCTGTATAATTCCTCGCGCAGCGGATCGTAAATAACGCCCAGTCTGACAATACCCTCGATTTCCAGCGCGATAGAAACACAAAAAAAAGGAAAGCGGTGGGCGTAGTTTGTTGTGCCGTCGAGGGGGTCGATTATCCAGCGCGCCGGCGCCGTTCCGGCTATCGACGGCGATTCTTCCGTTAATATTCCGTGCTGCGGAAAATTACGGCTGATTTCCTTAACAATTAAATCCTCCGACATTTTATCTGCGTCGGTGACAATGTTGATCTCGCCCTTATAGGTGATATGGCGTTTTTCGCCAAATTTTTTCTTCAGTAGCGTGCCGGCCTTGCGGGCAAGGTTTTCGGCAAATTTTTTTTCCGATCGCATCCAAATTTCTCCTTTTCTGTCTGAATTGTTATTATTAGAAATCATGATTAATATAAAGTAATATTATCAGGCTGGAAGATTTTTTAAAAGGATTGCGCCGCGGGAAAATAAATGATAATGAAAAATACATGGTTACGGATAAGAATACTAAAAGCGAAATCCAAAATTTGAAAGCAAAAAGAGAGGCCTTGGGCCTTTCCCTCAGGGATGTTTTCGATCAGACGCGCGTCAGCGTGAACTATCTCCAGGCGATAGAAAATGAAGACTTCAACTTATTGCCGGAGCCGGTTTACGCGAAAAATTTTATCAAAACTTACGCCCGCGCTCTCGGTGTCGACGAAAAAACAATTATTGACCGTTATGACGCTTATCTTGATTCACTGAAAATACTGGAAAATGTTACGCCCAAAGAAGAAATCGCGCGCCGGGGATTATTAACCGGTTTGATCGCAAATTATGGAAAATTTTTGGGTGTTATCTTTGTTTTTGCCGTTGTATTGATCATCATGTGGCTGGTTTCCATGCAGTACTGGTCGGCGCAGAACATCAGAGCGGAAAGGGCGGGGCTGGAAAGAAAAATTAACGTTGCCTCTGAAGAAACACCGTCAACGAAGGAGGCTTCGCAGGCGGAAGAGGAAATAACCGGCGGAAAAAGCAATGCCGTGGAAAAAACTGCCCAACAAAAGCTTTCGGAAGCCGCAGTTGCCGCGAAAAGTGACGGTAAAGAATTTCCTGCGCCCGGAAAAAAGGAAACAGTCCAGACGGTCGATGGCCGGGAAAACGGACTTTTGGTTATTAAAGCCCTCGAAGAGACATGGATTAGAATCAAAATAGATCAGAATCCTGTTTTTCAGATTGTGCTCAAGCCGGGGCAAAAAGCCGAATATAAAGCTTCCGTCGTGGATATGGATATTGGCAATGCGGGGGGTGTTGTGATACAGTTTCGGGGTAAAACGATGGAGGATTTAGGGGAGCCGGGGGAAGTAATTCGTTTACGTCTGCCGTGAGACAAAATAAAAAAATGAGGTAATGTTTATGTTAGGTTCGATAGGAATGCCGGAATTGCTGATTATACTCGTGATTATTTTGATTATTTTCGGCGTGGGAAAGCTGCCGGAAATAGGTTCGGCGATCGGCAAAGGCATTAAAAATTTCAAAAGATCAATGAACGAAAAAGAAATAACCGATGAGACTTCTAATAAAGAAAACAACAAGAAGTAACTTCGGTTAACGCGGATAAATTAAACGCGGATGTTAATTATTTCTAAGGGAATTTTCCCCTTGCCTTCTGGCTTGAGGAGTTCCCTTTTTTGCGGTTAATGACCGGCTTGGATTAGAAAGGAACATCGTCTCCCGGAACATCCGCGGCGCCGGCTGCATCAGCGCTCTCCATTTGTTTACCTTGTCCTTTGGTGTCCAGCATCTGCATGTTGGAAGCAACGATTTCTGTCGTGAATCTTTTTACGCCGTCTTTGTCCTCCCACGAGCGCGTTTGGATACGTCCTTCCACGAAAACAAGCTTGCCTTTCACCAGGTAATTGCCGCATATTTCCGCCAGTTTGCCAAAAGTAACTATTCTGTGCCACTCGGTTTTTTGCACTTTTTCCCCATTTTTATCTTTCCATTGTTCGTCGGTGGCCAGATTGAAATTCGTGACCATGGTGCCATCAGGTGTGTACCGCACTTCCGGATCTTTTCCCAAGCGGCCAATCAGCAGCGCTTTATTTACCATGATATACCCCCTCAAATTTAAGTGGTCATCAGCATACATAAGATTGATGCGGATGGCAAACAAATTTTGTAATTTCGCTGTCTTATAAGCGTTTTTCGGCGCAATCAGAGCTTGACTATTTAAGGAAAATTATATAGTCAAACATGCTTCATATCAATACGGGGAAAATTATGGAAGATAATGAACTTTTAAAAGTTCGCAGGGAAAAAATTGCCGCCCTTAAAGAGGCGGGAATAGACCTCTATCCTAATGATATCCGTCCCCAGCATACAACCGCCGAGATAATGGAGAAATATGGCGCGCTCCAAGGTGAAGAACTGGCCAAAGTCGGCCAGAATTTTTCTGTTGCCGGCCGTCTGATGGCCGTACGCGATTTTGGCAAAGCCGCTTTTATTAAAATTCAGGACCGCAAAGGACAGATTCAGTGCTATGTCGCTAAAAATAATTTGGATGATCAAGGCTATCTTGTATTTAAGAAAAGCGATATCGGCGATATTATTTACGTTGCGGGAAAACTGTTTAGGACCAAAACAAACGAATTAACCATAGAGGCAGCCGTGTTGCGAATGGCTGCTAAATCCATCCGCCCGCTGCCGGAAAAATGGCACGGCCTTACCGACATCGAAACCCGCTACCGGCAGCGGCACCTGGATTTGATTGTCAATCCCAGGGTCAAAGAAGTATTTCAGCGCCGCAGCCGTATCATTGAGCTAATCAGGGAATACATGAATAAGCATGATTTTCTGGAAGTGGAAACGCCGATGATGCAACCGCGCGCCGGCGGTGCGCTGGCCCGTCCTTTCAAAACGCACCATAACGCCCTGGATATGGATTTTTATCTGCGCATTGCCCCGGAGCTTTATTTGAAAAGGCTGGTTACCGGCGGCATGGAGCGTGTCTATGAAATAAACAAGAATTTCCGTAATGAAGGTATTTCCACTTTTCACAATCCGGAATTCACCATGCTGGAATTTTACTGGTCATATGCCACCTATGAAGATCTGATGTTGTTTACGGAAAACCTTTTTGTTCATATTGCTGCGCAAATTTTTGGCGGCATGAAATTTAAATATGCCGGACAGGAAATTGATCTTACCCCTCCCTGGAAGCGTATATCCGTCAAAGAAGCGCTGGTGGAACTGGCGGGAATGAAACCCGCGGCGCTGGAAGATCATGCGGAAGCTTTGGCCTTTGCCCGCAAAAGCGGCTGCGAGGTAAAAGAGGCGGATTCCCTGGGTAAGGTTTTAATGGCGATCTTTGATGAAATTGTAGAAAAAAAGCTCATTCAGCCCACATTTGTCACGCATTATCCAGTAGAGGTATCACCTCTGTCGCGCCGTTCGGCGAAGGACAAAAACCTGACCGATCGCTTTGAACTCTACATTTATGGTAAGGAACTTGCCAACGCGTTTTCGGAGCTCAATGACCCTGCCGACCAACGGGAAAGGTTTGAGCAGCAATTGAAGGATCGGGAAACCGGCGATGATGAAGCGCACGAAATGGATGAGGATTATATACGCACGCTGGAATACGCCATGCCGCCGACAGCGGGAGAGGGCATCGGCATCGATCGCTTGGTCATGTTTTTTACCGATAGCCCTTCCATTCGCGATGTGATTTTATTCCCGCTACTGCGCACGAAAACGGAATAGGATGAAAGTCTGCCCTGATTGAAGATCGTGTTTAGGGCGACAGGATAATTATTGATGAGTTATGAATTTTTTATAAGCAGGCGCTATTTAAGGGCGAAACGCAAACAGGTTTTTGTCTCGATCATTACTTCTATATCGATTCTCGGTATTTTTTTGGGGGTGGCCGCCCTGATTATCGTGCTCGCGGTGATGAACGGCTTTGAGAAGGACTTGCGCACAAAAATTCTGGGCATCAGGTCACATATCGAACTTACCGCGGACATAAACGGCCCGATGAAAAATTACGAGGAAGTTCGTAAGGTGGTTGAAGGCGTCAAGGGCGTGGTTGCGTCCACGCCCTTTGTTTACACGCAGGCCATGGTACGTAGCGGCAACAGCGTCAGCGGCGTGGTAATCCGCGGCCTGGACACCAAAAGCGCTTTCAAGGTGGTTAATCTGGGAAAAATCAGGGAGGGAGAAATCGCGCATCTCGATAAAATTTCCGGCGATGCTTTAAATAAGATTCCCAAACAGGACGCTCATTTAAACGGCATAGTTATCGGCAGAGAAATGGCCCGCAACCTGGGCATTTTTCTTTATGATACCATTACCATAATTTCTCCGCTGGGCATTTCCACGCCGATGGGCATGGTGCCCCGCATGAATAAATTTATCGTCGTCGGCATCTTTGAGTCGGGATTTTACGAATATGATTCAACGCTGGCTTTTTTATCGCTAAAAAGCGCGCAGGATTTTCTCCAGATGGGCGACGCGGTAACGGGCATCGACATCATTGTCGAGGATATCTACAAGGCGGACGTGATTGCCCGCGATATTCAGGGCAAGCTCGGTTATCCCTTCTGGGCGAATAACTGGATGCAGATGAACCGCAATCTGTTTGCCGCGCTGAAGCTCGAGCGGCGGGTGATGTTTATAATTTTGAGCCTGATTGTTCTTGTCGCCGCATTCAATATCATCAGCGCGCTGATCATGGTGGTCATGGAAAAAAATAAAGACATCGCCATTCTAAAATCGATGGGCGCGACATCTTATTCCATCATGAAAACCTTTATCTATCAGGGGCTGATCGTCGGTTTTGTCGGCACGTTCCTGGGATGCGTTGCCGGCCTTGCCGTGGCCTTTAATCTGCAGAAAATTTCTCAGTTCGTGGAGAGGGTTTTCAATTTTCAAATCTTGCCGGGCGATGTGTATTACTTAAGCGAGCTTCCCTCGCAGGTTAATTACTCGGATGTAATGATCATTGTCGTGGGAACGATGCTGATCTGTTTTTTATCAACAATATATCCTTCGTTGCGGGCGTCAAAGCTGGATCCGGCGGAAGCCCTGCGGTATGAGTAAAGAGTTTCCGGTTAAGGCAGACAATGATTGAACTGAAGAATTTATCCAAAACCTTCGTTAAGGATGGAAACAAAATAGAAGTTTTGCGCGGCCTGAACCTGGAAATTGCCCCAGGCGATTCACTGGCTGTTTTAGGCGTTTCCGGCGCCGGCAAAAGCACCCTGGTGCATATCCTCGGCACGCTGGATCATCCGACGGCAGGATACATGCACGTAAATGGCGTTAATGTTTTTGACTGGGAAGAGAAAAAAATAGCGCGTTTTCGCAATACGACAATCGGCTTCGTTTTTCAGTTTAATAATCTGCTTCCCGAGTTTGACGCGTTGGAAAATGTTATGATGCCGGCGCTGATCAGCGGGATGCCTCCGAAAGCGGCGGCAATCAGGGCAAGCGGTTTACTCGAGGAAGTAGGCCTCAAGGAGCGGTTAAAACACAAACCCGGAGAGCTTTCCGGCGGCGAACAGCAGCGGGTGGCTATCGCCCGGGCGCTGGTAATGGAGCCGGAAATAATTTTGGCCGATGAGCCCACGGGAAACCTTGACACGGAGACAGGAAAAAAGATAGAAGACATTTTGGTTAATTTAAATCAAACAAGGAAAATCACGCTTGTTATAGTGACGCATAATAAAATATTGGCAGAAAGGATGTCACGCAGGATTGGACTGCGTGATGGGAAAATTTATGACTATGAATAGAAACAAAATGCCCCGTCGCGTCAATGTTATTTGCTTTTTTATCCTGATTTTTTCTCTCATTCCGGCCCAGGCGCAGGAAGCCAGAAGGATCAGCGCTCTGCCTTTCGAGGTTTACGCCACGGCAGACCAAGCAGCCATCCAGGAATCATTTTATCGGCAGCTCAACGCACAGTTGAAAAGAGAAAAACAGCTCCAGGTGATACCGGCAGATTCCTTTTTGCGCAGCAAGGCGAAAATAAACGAGCAAAGCGCCATAAGCGCGGGAAGGGCTTTGGGCGCCGATTTTGTGGTGACCGGCAGCATCACGCAGCTGGGTGGATCATTCAGCATCGACGCGAAAGTCATCAACTTGAGAACGGCCAAAATTTTGTCGCCTATCGTCATTCAGTCCAGAGGCCGGGAAGGCTTAGGCGATGCGGCGGCGCAGTTAAAAACGGATATCCTGACGCGCGTCGGATTGGTCGAGAGAATTGCCAAGATAGAAATTCAGGGTAATCGTAAGATTGAAGCCGTGGCGATAACTCAGCAGCTCAAAAGCAGGGAAGGCGGACCTTATATTGAAGAAGACATCACGGCGGATATCAAAACTATTTTCAAAATGGGATTTTTCCTGGATGTGACTGCGGCGGCAACCTCTACACCGGAAGGCAAGGTGGTGACTTTCACCGTTGTGGAGCGCGGGCTGGTTACGGACATTCAGATTAAAGGCAATAAGGCGCTCGGCAAATCCGACATTATGGAAACGTTGACGATTAAAACCAGGGAAAACTTGAATCAGGAAAAAATCAAATCGGATATTCAAGAAATCAAAAGTCTCTATGACGCCAAGGGTTATTATAACGCGGAAATTACGGATGTAGTAGAGCGCGACGGCGAAAGGGATTACCGCGTCATCTTCGATATCACGGAAAACGAAAAGATATATATCAGGTCCATAACCTTTGAAGGCAATGAGGCTTATTCTTCCAAAGAGCTGAAAAAAATGATGACCACGGAAGAGCGCGGGATTTTCAGCTTTTTCACCGACGCGGGCATATTAAACCGCGATCAGCTCAAGCAGGATCTGGGAAAAATTAACGCCTTTTACTTCAACAATGGTTTTATTAACGCCCAAGTGGCGGAACCGGATATATCTTACGACAAAAAAGGCCTGTACATAAAAGTTCAGATTAAAGAAGGGAAAAGATTTAAATTCGGCGCGGTCAGCATTTCCGGTGATTCCCTCAAAAAACCTTACGGTGATTTGTATGCCTCGCTCCAGATAAAAGAGGGACAACACTACAATCGTGAAAGCATCGTAAAAGATATTGATACGCTGATTCAGGCCTGCAACGACGAGGGCTATGCCTACGCGGATGTTGATCCCAGGATTGATATTAAGGACAAAGAACAAATAGTCGACGTGGACTATAAAATTATCAAGGGAGAACTTGTCTTTATCAACCGCATCGCGATTAGCGGCAATACGATAACGCGCGACAAGGTTATCCGCCGCCAGCTGGCGGTGGTGGAAGGGGATTTATACTCCAGCTCCAAGCTAAAGCAAAGTTACGCCAGCTTAAACCGTCTGCGCTATTTTGAAGAAGTTGATTTTCAGACGGAGCGCGGTCCGGAAAACAATAAAATGAACATCAATGTCCGGGTCAAGGAGAAAAACACCGGCATGTTCATGATCGGCGCTGGTTACAGCGCGGCCGATCAGGCCGTTTTTATGGCGCAGGTTTCGCAGAATAATTTTCTCGGTTACGGCCAGATATTAAGTCTTAAAGCCTCTCTTGGCTCGAAGATGAGCAATTATGAGTTGTCTTTCACCGAGCCGTGGCTTTTTGACATTCCGCTTTGGACGAATGCCAATATCTGGAAATACCTCAAGGAATACGATTCCTATAATCTGGATACCTACGGCGGCGGGTTTACTTTCGGCTACCCATTGTGGGAGAAAATAGTCGGTTACGCCGGATACCTGCTGAGTTCCAATGAAATCAAAAATGTTAAAGCCACGGCACCCCCGATAATTGTGATGCAGGAAGGAAGAAGAACATCAAGCTCAATAACGTTAACTTTAGCCCGGGATACGACGGATGATTATATGATGCCAACCAAAGGAACCAATGCCAATGTTTCCGTGATGTTCGCCGGTCTGGGTGGAGATGTTAATTTAATTAAGTATTCGGCAGGCCTGAACGCTTATTGGCCGCTGTTTTGGGATATTGTCCTCGTCACCAAGGGGCGTCTTGGTTATATTCAGAATCTTGGCAAAAACGATCCTTTGATACCAATTGAAGATAGCCATATACCGATTTTTGAAAGGTATGTTTTAGGCGGCATTAGTTCTTTAAGAGGGTTTCGCTATGTAGGTCCTTATGGAGGCGGCACGCCGGATGTTATCGGTGGCACGACGATGTTCGTGGGTAACATTGAGCTGGTTTTCCCGCTCATTAAGAACGCGGGCATGAAAGGCGTGGTTTTTTACGATGTCGGCAATACCTGGAACGGCGAATACCGTTTTGATGATTTGCGCCAATCCGTGGGCGCAGGCATTCGCTGGTATTCGCCGATCGGACCGTTGCGCCTGGAATACGGCCATGTGCTGGATAAAGGAAACCTGCAGAACAACGACGGAGGCCGCTGGGAATTCACCATTGGCATGTTTATGTAAAGTACATAACGGATAGAAGGCCGTTAATAAATAAAGAGGAGAATAAAAATGAAAAGAAACATTTTGGTTGTGTCGGCGGTTGTTTTTTCGCTCTTCATTACGAGCGCGAATCTATACGCTCAGGACAAAATCGGGTTTATCAACATGAGAGAAGTCATCCAGACCTCCAACGCCGGTAAAAGAGCGGGCGAAGAAATGAAAAGAATAGCGGACCGCAAGCAGGCGGAAATTACGTCAATGGAGAGAGAACTCAAAAGCATGAAGGAAGAGTTGGACAAAAAGAGTTCCGTGATGACCGCCAGCGCCCGTTCCGAAAAGGAATCCGCCTATCAGAAAAAAATGCGCAGTTATAATATTCTGGTCAACGACGCCAATGAAGAGCTGCAGAAAAAAGACCAGGAAATATTCCAGAAACTGATGCCGGATATTCTCAAAGTTGTCCGTTCCATCGGCGAAAAGGAAAAATACACGCTGATTGTGGATGTGGCCACCATGCCGGTGCCTTATTTCGATAAATCGCAGGATATAACAAAGAAAGTTGTCGATGAATTTAATAAAAAGTAAATTATAAAAAGCTCTTTGCATGAAAATGACGCTGGCGGAAATAGCCGATTTTTTGGAAGGTAGGCTCATCGGCGCGGGGGATACCGTAATCAGCGGTATTCGCCCGATTGAGGAAGCCCAGGCAGGTGATATTACCTTTATTGCCAATATCAAATATAAAAAGTATCTGCAAACTACCAAGGCGGCGGCCGTGATCGCGCCGCCGCAAACAGAAATTGCCGGTCTTAATTTGATTTTGGTTCCTGATCCTTACACCGCTTTTGGCAGGCTGCTCAATCTTTTTTATCCCCTTGTGCATCCGCAAAAAGGGATAAGCCCTGCCGCCTACATTGAAGACGGCGCTGACGTTTCTCCGGAGGCGAACATTTTCCCCCACGCTTTTATCAGCAAAGGCGCGAAAATCGCCAAAGGCGTGGTTGTTTACCCGGGCGCTTATATCGGCCGTGATGTCGTTATTGGGGAGGATTCGGTCATTTATGCCAATGTCAGTGTCTATCATTCCTGTATTATCGGTAAGCGCGTGATTTTGCACTCCGGTGTGGTCATCGGCGCGGATGGACTGGGTTTCGCGGGTACGGGCAAAGAAAACAGAAAAATCCCCCAGGTGGGCATTGTCCAAATTGACGATGACGTGGAGATAGGCGCCAACAGCACGGTGGATCGCGCCACGCTGGGGAAAACTTGGATTGGCCGTAATGTAAAAATCGACAATCTGGTGCAGATCGCGCACAATGTTGTTATTGGTGAAAATTCTGTGTTGGCGGCAATGGTTGGCATTTCCGGCAGCACGAAACTGGGCAAAGGGGTGATTGTCGGCGGGCAGACAGGAATGGTCGGCCATATTAATATCGGCGATCACGTGATGATTGCCGCGGATTCCAAAATTCATAAAGACATTGAACCGGGAAAGATTGTCGGCGGCAAACCGCAGATGCCCTATAAGGAATGGCTGAAAGTCGAAGCGTGTCGGGCAAAACTGCCCCAGATGAAAGCGACACTCGAAAACCTCGCCAAAAAAATTGAAGAACTGGAAAGCAATAGCAAGAAAGTATCCAAAGAAGGTTAAAAAATGAAAATTCATTCCACCGCGATTGTTGATAAAGGAGCGCAACTGGAACAGGGAGTGGAAATAGGGGCTTATTCAATTATCGGCCCGGATGTAAAAATCGGCAAAAACACGATTGTTGGCCCGCATGTGGTCATGGAGGGACACACGGTTGTTGGCGAAGGATGTCATATTCTGCAATTCTGCTCTATAGGCGCCCCGCCGCAGGACTTAAAATACAAAGGGGGGAAAACTTTTTTAATTATCGGCGATTTCAATTCCATCAGAGAGTTTGTAACAATTCATCGCGCCACGACGGAAGGGGACAGCACAACTTCCATCGGCAGCAATAATATAATAATGTCTTATTGCCATATCGCTCATAATTGTAAGCTGGGCGACCATGTCGTTATGGCCAACAACGCCACCCTGGCAGGCCATGTCAGGGTGGAAGACTACGCGGTTATCGGCGGTTTAACCGGTATTCATCAGAACACGAATATCGGCGCCCACTGCATCATCGGGGGGGCATCGGCGGTGGTCAAAGACGTCCCTCCCTACACGATGGCGGCGGGAAATCATGCTAAACTTTTTGGTTTGAATTTAATCGGTTTGAAGCGTCGTAATTTTTCCGCGGAAACCATCAAAGGCCTGAAAAAAGCGTATCATACTATTTTTCGTTCGCAACTTCTCCTGGAAGACGCCCTGAAAAAAGCGCAGCAGGAGGCGGAAAACATTCCGGAGGTATTACATTTCGTGGAATTTATCAGACTATCGCAAAGAGGTACCTGCCGTTAAAATGTCCCTGAAAAAAAATAAAATAAAAGTAGGCGTGGTCGGCATCGGCCATTTGGGCAGCTATCATCTGCAAAAATACCATTTGATAGAAAAGTGTGAAATCGCCGGTGTGGCGGATACATTTTTGGAGCGCGCGCAAAAAGCGGCGCAGGAATACGGCTGTCCGGCGTTTTCCGATTATCGGGAACTCATCGGCAAAATTGACGCGGCAAGCATTGCCGTGCCCACCGGGGAACATTTCAAGGTGGCCGCTGATTTTCTGGCGGCGGGCATCGATGTGCTGATTGAAAAACCGATTTGCGCGACTGTTGCCGAAGCGGACAGGCTCATTACACTTGCCGAAAAAAACAAGCTGATTTTACAGGTGGGATTTGTGGAAAGATTCAATCCCGCGGTGATGGCGCTGGAGAAAGTCGTCACGCGGCCGCTTTTTATCGAAGTGCACCGCCTCCACCCGTTTTTCGAGCGCGGCACGGATGTAGACGTTGTTTTGGATTTAATGATTCATGATCTGGATATCATTCTAAAGTTTGTTAATGCAGAAATACGGTCTGTAGAAGCAGTCGGAATCCCCGTCCTTTCCGACAAGATTGATATTACCAACGCGAGAATTTCTTTTGCCGGCGGTTGTATCGCCAATATTACGGCCAGCCGCATCAGCGCCAAAACCATGCAGAAAATCCGTGTCTTCAGTCCAGAAGGGTATCACTCAGTTGATTACCGCAAACGCGAAATCATTTCGCTAAGCAAAAAAACGGGTGAAAACGGCAAGCCGCAAATTGTGCAGAACAATATTGAAGTGGTCAGCAATGATCCTCTTGAGGAAGAAATACGATCTTTTGTCGGCGCTGTAATTAACCGTAGTCAGCCGCTTGTTTCCGGACAGGACGGGCGCCGAGCCCTGGATCTCGCCGTGCAAATAGTCCAGAAAATAAACGCAGCAGAGGTATTACAGCAATGATTCCGATGGTTGACTTAAAGAGGCAGTACCATGCCCTGAAAAACGAAATTGACGCGGCGGTAAGCGATGTTCTGGAAAGCACACATTTTATTCTGGGCCCTAATGTTGGCAAGCTGGAAGAAGAAATTGCCGGCTACCACGGCCTGCCTTATGCCATCGGCGTGGCCAACGGCACAGACGCGCTGCTTCTGGCGCTGCGCGCCTGCGGTATCAAGGCCGGCGACGAAGTAATTACCACGCCCTTCACTTTTATCGCGACGGCCGAAGTGATCGCCCTGATTGGGGCCGTACCCGTGTTTGCCGATATTTGCCCCGATACCTTTAATATTGATTGTTCAAGGATCGAAGAAAAAATAACTTCCAAAACAAAAGCAATTATTCCGGTTCATTTATTCGGCCATCCCGCGGAGATGGACACGATCATGAAAATCGCCCGCCGACATAATCTCAAGGTAATTGAGGATTGCGCGCAGGCTTTTGGGGCATTGTATAAAGGGAAAAAAGCGGGCACTTTCGGCGATGCCGGATGTTTCAGTTTTTTCCCCAGTAAAAATCTGGCCGGCTACGGCGATGGCGGAATGGTAATAACAAAAGATGAACAGATTGCCCGGCAGGTTAAAATGCTGCGCAATCATGGCAGTGAAAAACGTTATTATCACGACATGGTCGGTTACAACAGCCGCCTAGACGAGATTCAGGCGGCGATTATTCGCGTCAAGTTAAAAAGAATTGATGAGCACAACGAAGCGCGCCGCCGAAATGCCGCAGCTTATTGCGCGGCGATAAAAAACAAAGAAGTAACATTGCCCGTTGAACAGGCTGATTGCAGTCATGTCTATCATCAGTTTACCATCCGCGCGAAAAAGCGTGATGAGTTGGCTGCCGCGCTTGCGCGAAAGAACATTTCCTCAGCAGTCTATTATCCGGTGCCGCTGCACCGCCAGAAGGCGTTTTTGGATCTTTATCGGTTAAAGGGTAACTTTCCGCAGGCGGAAAAAAGCGCCGCGGAAGTTTTATCCCTGCCGATGTTTCCCGAATTAAAACAGGACGAAATTAAAATCATTGCCGATGCGCTCAATCATTTTTCCTGAAGAAAGCGAAAATTCACATGGAAAATGAGGCGGGAGGAAAAAACATTATTATTGTCGCCGGTGAGGCATCAGGCGACATGCATGGCGCGAGCCTGGTTAAGGAAATGCTGAAAATCAACCCCGCTTTGCGATTTTACGGTATCGGCGGCGGCAAACTGAAGGAGGCGGGCGTGGAACTGATTGCCGATGCCGCGGAAATAGCGGTCGTCGGCCTGACGGAAGTATTGTCAAAACTTGTTGACTTTTTGCGCGTTATCAGAAATCTCAGAAGCAAAATCGATCAGATAAAACCTTCGCTGGTTATCTTAATCGACTTTCCCGATTTTAACCTGAATATCGCAGCGCGCTTCGCCAAAAAGAGAAAAATAAAAGTGTTTTATTATATCAGCCCGCAGGTGTGGGCCTGGCGCCAAGGAAGAATCAATCAGATAAAAAAATTAGTCAACAGAATGGCAGTTGTTTTACCCTTTGAAGTGGATGTTTACGCCGCCAAAGGTTTTATGGTTGACTATGTGGGGCATCCGCTGCTCGACGTGGTAAAAACGCGTTTCTCCGCCAGGAAAGAGGCAAAAAAATATTTTGGCCTGGAGGAAAAGAAAACAACAATCGGGCTTTTGCCGGGAAGCAGAACAGCGGAAGTAAAAAGGCTTTTGCCGGAAATGCTGAAAGCGGCGAAAATGATTTCAGAGAGAATACCCGATGCACAGTACCTATTGCCGCTGGCCGGAACACTAGCGGAAAAACAAATAGCGCAAATGATTTCCGGTTGTGGAATAAAGGTGAAGATAGTGACGGGCGCTACTTATGACGCCATAGCTTGCTGTGATTTGGCGATTGTCACGTCGGGGACCGCCACACTTGAAACAGGGCTTTTGGGAGTGCCGATGATTATCGTTTACAAGGTTTCACTGTTTTCGGCACTAATCGGCAGCTTGGTGATCAGTGTTAAAAATATCGGTCTGGTCAATATCATCGCCGGCAAAACTATTGTGCCGGAATTAATACAACTGGAAGCGAAAGGCGAGCGTATTGCCGTGGAAGCACTTGCTATTTTGCAAAGCGAAAGATATACAAAAATAAAAAACGAGCTGGCGGAGCTGCGCGAAAAGATGGGGAGTCCCGGCGCGGCGGCCAGAGCGGCGCAAATCGCCTGCTCAATGATTTAGAGGATACATGGAATTATTCAAGCGACTTCTTAAAATGTCTAAACAGTATTTCTGGAGATTCATTATCGCGGCCATATTGATGGTCATTGTTGCCGCCATGCAATCAGCTTTGCCGCTAATTTCCAAACCGGCCATTGACGATATATTTGTGAGGAAAGACATGAGCGCGCTGAAGTGGATTCCCCTCGCGGTTATCGGCATTTTTTTATTGCGCGGCATCTGCGATTACGGACGCTCCGTGATCATGGGTTCCATAGGTCTGAGTATCGTGGCGGATTTGCGAAACAAGCTTTATGAGCAAATTCAAAAACAGTCGCTTTCCTTTTTTTCCGATTATCCGACAGGCCTGCTAATGTCGCGTATTACCAATGATGTTCTTTCTGTGCAGCAAGCCACTTCTGAAGCAATAACTTCACTGATCAAAGACACATTTATGCTGGTGGGACTTGTGGGAGTTATTTTTTACACGGATTGGCGAATGGCTCTGATCGCCATGGTTATTTTTCCGCTCACTATTTATCCTATTTCCCGGTTCGGCAAAAAAATGCGCAAAGTCACCAAATCGGCACAAATCACCATGGGCAATTTGAGCACTTTACTGCAGGAGACCATCTCCGGCACTCGTATTGTCAAGGCTTTCTGCATGGAAAAATATGAAAATGAACGGTTTGCCCAGGAAAACAAAAGACTTTTCAAATACAATTTAAAAACAGTTTCCGTAAACGCCATGACCACGCCGGTGATGGATTTTTTGGCAGGTCTGGGCATCGCGGCGATAATATTTTACGGCGGTTCTAAAGTGATTGCCGGAACTTCTACGCCGGGCACGTTCTTTTCCTTTCTGGCCGCTTTATTTATGCTTTACGAGCCGATAAAGCGTCTTACCAATGTCAATAACACCATCAATCAGGGGATTGCCGGAGCGGAGCGCATTTTCAGCATTATCGATCGTGTGCCGGATATTCAGGATAAACCCGGCGCCATCGAGCTTCCTCCCATCAGCAAAGGCATCGAAATTCAAAACGTAACTTTCTGCTATGACACCACACCGGTTTTGAAAAACATTAATCTTTACATCAAGGCCGGCGAGGTCGTTGCGTTTGTCGGCATGAGCGGTGGCGGCAAAACATCACTGGTTAATTTAATTCCGCGCTTTTACGATGTAACTTCCGGTCGAATTTTAATTGACGGTTATGATATCCGTGACGTTACCTTGCAATCCTTGCGTCGGCAAATAGCTATTGTCACGCAACAGACGATTCTTTTTAACGATTCAGTCAAAAATAATATTGCCTACGGTGATATAAAACGCACTGACGAAGAAATTATTGCCGCCGCCAAAGCGGCTAACGCGCATAATTTTATCACGCGCCTGCCGCAGGGTTACGATTCGAATATCGGTGAATTGGGAACAAAGCTCTCCGGCGGTGAAAAGCAGAGAATTTCCATTGCCCGCGCCCTTTTGAAAAACTCGCCCATATTAATTCTTGATGAAGCCACATCATCACTGGACACGGAGGCGGAAATAGAAGTGCAAAGCGCTCTGGATAATCTCATGAGGGGGCGCACCACGCTGGTTATCGCGCATCGTCTTTCTACCATCCGCAACGCCGACAGAATTATCGCTTTAGTCAACGGCGAAATCGTCGAAGAAGGCACTCATGAAGCGTTACTCGCTAAAAAGGGTGAATATTTCCGCCTGCATAATTTGCAGTTCAAAGAAGAAGGAAACGGGAATGATCGACTGGCAAAGGATGTGGAATGATGACGAAGGGGTAAGGCATCTCCGTCCAACGCGCGTAATTTTATTTTTTCTGTCTTTTTTTTACCGTTTGATTATCAATTTGCGCAACTGGCTGTACGACAAGCAAATTTTTACGTCAGCCAGTCTTTCCTGCCCCGTAATCAGCGTCGGCAATATCACGGTCGGCGGCACTGGTAAAACACCGTGCGTGATTATGGTGACAAAGATTTTATTACGGCACGGATTCAAACCCGCGGTCATCAGCCGCGGTTACGGCGGGAAAAAGGAAGAAGAAGTCAATGTCGTATCGGACGGCAGCAATATTCTTTTGGCTGCAGAGGTTGCCGGAGATGAACCTCTGATGCTTGCCCGCGCTTTGCCAGGCGTGCCGGTAATCACCGGCGCCAAGCGCACTGACGCGGGCGGCGCGGCGGTAAGGAATTTTGGCGCAAATATTATTATTTGCGATGATGCATTTCAGCACCGGAAAATTGCCAGAGATATAGATATAGTTTTACTCGATTACGAAAGGCCTTTTAGCAACGGTTTGCTTTTACCGGCCGGAGCGCTGCGCGAACCTCCAAAATCTTTAAAGCGGGCCGATTGCCTGATCATGACGCGGGTTGATGAAAAAGCGGTTTTTAACAAGGCCGCGCACAAGATTACGGAATCTTTTCAGCGAGAAGTTTTTTTAAGCCGCCATGTTGTCAAGGATGTTGCAAAAGGGAATAGTTCTGTCAGCATGCCGCTTACTGCCCTGCGGGGCAAAAAAATATGCGCTTTTTGCGGCATTGCCCAGCCGGATTCTTTTAGGAAAATGCTCGTAGATGCGCGAGCGGAGATAATTTCTTTTGATGCTTATCCCGATCATTATGCCTATCACTCTTGCGATGTCGAAGAGCTGAAGGATAAATTTATCAGATGCCATGCTGATTATTTGCTGACGACCGAGAAAGACGCCGTGCGCCTGGAGAAATATCCGGGCTTCATAAAAATACTCAGCATTTTGCGCGTGGAAATGGAAATAATGCCTTCCGAAAAGGCGTTGGAGAATTTTCTCCTGCGCCGAGTTTGCGCGGTGTAAAGAGTGGCGCAAACAAATTGACATAAATTGAACGCTTATTTTCAATGGTTGTGAAAATCTTAAAAATTTTGGCTTTGGTAATTCCTTGCTCTTTGCGGCGGTTGTTTATTCGCGGCTTGGCGCGACTTGGTTATTACTTATCTGTACGGCACAGGCTGATTGCCCTGCATAATCTGTCGCGTTCTTTTCCCGGTAAGAATTATCAGGAAATAATTACTATCGCAAAAAAATCGTACACAAGTTTTGCGAGAATTATCGCCGAGTTTCCGGATATACTTTACTTAGATAAAAATAATTTTAGCAAATGGGTGAAAATTATCGGACTGGATAATTATCTTGCCGCCCAACGTAAGGGCAGAGGAGTTATTTTATTCGGCGCTCATTATGGCAATTGGGAAATGGGCAATGCCGCCCTGGCGCTTGCTACATCCCCCTTTATTTTTGTTTACCGTATTTTAGACAATCCGATTATGGAAGAGATTATAACCGGTGTGCGTTCTTCATATGGCAATATTTCTCTTTCAAAGAAAGGAAATATGCGCAAAATGATAGGCCTGCTGAGGCAAGGGAAGACGATCAATATCCTTATCGATCAAAACGTGTTTTTGAATGAAGGTGTATTTGTTGATTTTTTTGGGCGCAAAGCCGCGACAACGTCAGGGGTGGCACTGCTTGCTATTTATACAGGGGCCGCGGTGCTGCCTGTATTTTCCAGTAGGGTGCCCGATGGCAGATATTTATTGGAAATTGGGCAGAAAGTGGATATTATAGATACGGGCAATCGTGATGCAGATGTTTTGGCCAATACGCAGAAATTTACCATGATCATTGAGGAGCAGATAAAGAAAAACCCGGAACAATGGCTTTGGTTGCACAGGCGCTGGAAAACGAAGCCCTGGCAGGCAAGAAGGATGAATAGGTAATGCTTCTGGAAAACAAGAAACAATTACCCAAAGAAGGGCTGAATAAAATCTTAATTAGAGGTACGAACTGGATCGGTGACGCGGTGCTGACGTTGCCGGCGATTGCCTCCGTGCGTGCGGCATATCCGCGCGCGCGAATCAGTATTTTGGCCAAACCACTTGTCGCCGATATTTACAAACTTTTTGCCGCGGTTGATGAGGTGATTATATATAAGCATCAGTTTGATAATGCCTGGGGAGTTTTTCGTCTTGCGCGTATCCTTCATAAAAAGAAATATGACGCGGCGATTTTGCTGCAAAACGCTATTGAGGCGGCGATCATGACATTCGCCGCGCGCGTTAAAATACGCGCGGGTTACAATTCCGACGGGCGGGGAATTCTTCTGACGCACAGCATCAAACGAACGCAAGAGGCAAAGAATATTCATCAGGGCGATTATTATCTGGAGATGGTCAAGGCGCTGGGCTGTAAACCTGTCGGTAAAGAAATGCATTTGCAGGCAAAAATTAACCGTGTAACCGCGCAGAATATTTTACGGGAATTTATTCCGGGCGAGGCAAAGAAGGTTATCGGCATCGCCCCGGGAGCCATATACGGCCCTGCCAAAAGGTGGTTTCCGGAGCGGTTTGCTGCGGTCGCTGATGAATTATGCGCAGAAAAAAACTGCCGTGTTATTTTGCTGGGCGGTAAAGACGACCGCGAAGCGGCCGAAAAAGTATGCGCCAGCGCCAAAACGAAGCCGGTAAATCTTGCCGGGAAAACGACGCTGCGCGAAGCGGTGTATCTGATTTCACAGTGTTCTTTATTCATCAGCAATGATTCGGGATTGATGCATGTTGCCGGAGCGCTGAATGTTCCTACCGTCGCCATTTTCGGCTCGACAAATCCCAGGGCAACATCGCCGATCGGCGAAAAGGTGGCTATCGTCCGCAAGGATGTTTCGTGCAGTCCCTGCCTGAAAGAAGAATGCCCGGATGATTTTCGCTGCATGTATTTGATTGCTGTGGAAGATGTGTTATCCGCTGCGCATGCCATATTGAAACAAAGCTAGGATTATTATGGGAAAAAATATTGCCGTTTTTCTGGATAGAGACGGCACAATCAATGAAGAAGTAGGTTACCTGGATGATCTGGCCAAGATTAAAATCATCCCCACGGCGTTTGAAGCCATTCGTCTGATCAATGCTATCGGTATGAAAACAGTCGTTATCACCAATCAGGCGGGAGTGGCGCGCGGTTTATTTTCCGAAGAATTTGTAAATACCACACACGAATTTTTAAGGGATATTCTAAGCAAGGAAAACGCTTTTATCGACGGTTTTTATTATTGTCCCCATCATCCCACCGAAGGAATTGGTCATTATCGTCAGGCATGCGACTGCCGCAAGCCGGCCGCCGGCATGTTGTTGCGCGCCGCGGATGATTTGAATATTGATTTATCCCGCTCTTTTATTGTCGGTGACCGATACAATGACATGGAGGCGGGTAGAAGTGTCGGCGCGAAATGCATTCTGGTGAAAACTGGATTTGGCCAGAGTTTATTGCAGGATGACGGGCCGGACAGACCAACAGATAAAAATCGACCAGATTTTATTGCCGCCGATATTCTGGAAGCGGTGCAGTGGATATTAAAAGGCGTGAAATGAACATATTAATCGTCAAGCTCAGCGCTTTGGGTGATGTAATTCATACATTGCCGTCGCTTGCCGCTTTGCGTGAATTGTATCCCGATGCGCATATAACGTGGGTAGTGGAAGAAGCGGCAGCGGGATTGCTTGCCAATCATCCGCTTCTGGATGAAGTACTGATTTCCCGTCGCAAGGCATGGATTACGGATATCAAAGCGGGACAGGTGCGTTTGGCATGGCAAGAGATAAAAGTGTTTATCAAAAATTTGCGCCGGCGTTCCTATGATTTGGTTATTGATTTTCACGGCCTTTTTAAGAGTTCCCTGCTTGTTTTTCTGAGCAGAGGAAAGCGGAAACTCGGATATGACTCGTGGCAGGAATTAAGCGGTTTGTTTCTCAACGAAAAAATACCAGAAGACATGACCAAGCATGCCGTTGACCGTTATTTTGATTTTCCTCTTTACCTGGGGGCCAAAAAAGAAAAAATCGAATTTATTCTCCCGCAGAACGTGGATGCCGAAAAAAAAGTACGGCGCATGCTCGAGAATTACAAATTGGCAGAAAAAAAATTTATTGCCATCAACCCCATCGCGTATTGGGAAACTAAACTCTGGGATAATCAAAAATTTGCCGAGCTTGCCGATATGATTCAGCAGCAGCTAGGCAAAAAAGTTGTCTTTACGGGAAGCGAAAGAGCATCGATTGACCAGATAATTTCTAAAATGGTTTCGGACGGCATTAATTTAGGAGGTCAGACGTCTTTGCCGGAACTGGCCGCTTTATTCAGAAAAGCGAAGATGGTGATAACCACCGATTCAGGGCCGATGCACCTGGCCTGCGCCGTAGGGACTCCTGTCGTTGCTCTTTTTGGCCCAACCGATCCGGCAAGAACGGGGCCTTATGGACTTGGTCACACCATAGTTAGGGCAAATTTACCATGTAGCCCGTGTTTTTTAAAAAAATGCCCGACGACAAAATGTATGAAAGATATCACGCCTGAACAAATATTTCTCTTGGTTAAGGAAAAACTCATCGGCAGTTAAGCGTTAATAGTTCTTTGGACAACAAAGTCATGCGATGTTGTTTTTCAAAAAAACCGCCGTTCATCATTTTTGTCATGTCTGGTTAAAGAAAATAATTGACACAGAGGCAGTTTGTTTATATTCCCGTCGCATGAATAATTAATCTGATTAAGAAAGTTAATGTTTTGTCCCCATCAGCGGCAAGAGTTATTACCAAACAGCACCAAAATAAAAGCAATATGAAAACAATCGGTGACACCGTTACAAAGAGATTATCTTAAGTTAAGGTTGGTGTACAAAATTATTTTACGAAAGATTTTTGATAGAAAATCTCCTGCTGATTATTGCAGTTGGCCGAACAGCTGGCGATTGTAAAATGTGGAGTTTTCTGTATTTAAATGTTTGGTTTCAAGCTGAAAAGGGCAATAGTTATTTGGTTACTGATTCACTTTACGAGGAACTAAAAAACCGGCGATAACGAAGCAAGAATTGATATTTTGATTGACGGTTTGTTTCAACTGCTTTCGAATCTCTATTGTTGGAAAATATTTTATAAAATAATCGACACAAAAAATATTATAGTGAGCAATGGAAAAAGCAAACCAAGGTTTTATCTGACAGATAATGATAGCATTGAGTTTGACAAAAAGATAAATAATAGGCATGGGCATTACAATGGTAGCCGATTGAGACAAACGCTTACGGAGGTTGAAGTCCTTAAGCAACGTCTTGATCAAATCCATGCGAGGGCGCAGGAATGTTGGCTAAAGGATATATATTTAAAAGTAAAATTATAATAATTTGAATTGAACAGGCAGACAACTGATGTATTATCAAGAAAAAACCTTGCGTCGCTTTTTGATTTGCAGAAAAGAATATTATAGTGCGGAAATGAAAGCATTTTTGGAAAATGTGGACTTATATTTTGACAATACGGTAAATAAATTTATAAAAAAAGCTCCCGGAGAAGCAACGACAGTAGGGATTATCAAGATAAATAATAAGAAATTCGTGATTAAACGCTACAACCCGAAAGGTTTCTGGCATTGCGTCAAGAGAATGCTGCGTCCCAGCCGCGCTTTGCGGAGTTGGAAGAATAGTCACTATTTAGAGCAACATGGCATTTCCACACCAAAACCCGTTGCTGTATTGATAGAGGGTTTTGGTCCCATACGTGATAAAACGTATTTTTTAATGGAATATGTCGATGGTCTGAGAGGAGGGGATATATTTAAAAGAGATAGTGAACATCAGTCTTCTTGGGATAAAATATTTCAAGAAATATCTTTATTGTTAAAAAAACTGCATGCAGCGAAGGTCACGCATGATGACTTTCAACACAATAATATGCTTTTTGTAAATGAATACCCTGTGTTGCTGGATTTAGATCACATGCGTATTCATAAGTATAATAGTTTGTGGTTTCGGCATAATTTTCGTAAAGATATAGATAATTTTTTAATGGTACTTGGAGAAACAAATCCTGACGCGTGGCAAATGGCTGAAACCATGATAAATAATCAGACCATCGGAAACTTGTAAATTTTCTGGCAATACCTGTTCTGGAATAAGCGCAGTGTTAATAATTTTCCGCACATTTAGTAAATTATCATTAATCATGTGTTGAAAAATAGAAGAATAAAGCAATCTATCTAATTGTTATAGTTTTCGGTTGTTTGTATGATATTTTTGCTCTATACTCCCAAAGAATATCAAAGGAGTATGTTTTCTAAGAGCAAAAGGTAACACAAGGAGAAAGGGCAATGAATCGAATAATACTTTTTTCCGTCGTTTTTTTTATTGTGTGCTTTAATACGCCGTTTTCGTCTGCGGAAGAGCTTCGGGTAGGAGATAAGGCTCCAACTTTTACCATGATGGACGCTTCAGGCAAGTCATACAGTCTGGAAAGTGCTGAATTTAAGGGAAAGGTTATCTCCGTGTTTTACGTGGATCCAAGTAAAAAAAATTGGAACAAGCATGTGGAAGAAGCGCTAAAAAGCAATAGTGAACTTGATCGAGACAATAATTACATGAATATTTATATAAGCAATCTCAAGGCAAGCAAAATACCGGACGCAATAATTAAACGCGCCATGAAAAACAAGCAGGAAAATACCGATTCGCTGATATTGTTGGATAGAGATTATACGCTAATAAAGTTATGGGGAATGAAGAATCATTCTTCAAATGTTGTTGTTTTGGATAAAGATAAAATATGCAGGTATAAATACAGCGGGAAGCTTCCGCCTGAAGAAGTAGATAGGCTAATCGCGGTTATCAAGGAATATCAGTTTCAGTGGTAAATAAAAAAATATTTCTCCATTTTTAATTTTATTTAGAAGGTATTTATGGCGGTGATTATTGAAGGAAACAAAATAGCGCGGGAAATTAGCGAGCAAATCCGCGCGGACGCGGTTACGCTTAAAAAAACCAAGGGCATCATCCCCGGTCTTGCTGTTGTTTTGCTTGGCAATGATCCGGCTTCAGAGATTTATGTCAAAAGAAAAATAAAGGCCTGTTCAGAAATCGGGTTTTTATCCCGTGAATACAGACTTCCCGGTAATACCTCGGAGGGAGAGCTTGTAAAATTAATTGATAATTTGAACACGGATGACTCGATCCATGGAATCCTTGTGCAGCTTCCGTTGCCCAAGCATATTTCTGCGGATAAAATAATTACCGCCATTGATCCGCGTAAAGATGTGGATGGTTTCCATCCTTATAATAGCGGCGCTCTGTTATCCGGTTCGCCGCTTTTTGTGCCCTGTACTCCACGCGGCATTATGGAATTAATCTGTCGCACGAGAATCAACCTTTCCGGCAAAGAAGCCGTAGTTGTTGGCAGAAGCAATATCGTGGGCAAACCAGTGGCGCTCTTGCTTCTGGCTCAACATGCCACCGTTACGATCTGTCATTCACGTACAGTTAATATTTCAGAAGTGACCAGAAGGGCGGATATTTTGATTGCTGCGGTTGGCAAGCCGCATATGATTACAGCAGAGATGGTTAAAGAGGGGGCCGTTATTATCGACGTAGGCGTAAATCGCTTGGATAATGGCAAGCTTGTGGGTGATGTTGCCTTTGAGGAAGCGGCGGCAAGAGCTTCATATATAACGCCGGTTCCCGGCGGTGTGGGCCCCATGACCATTGCTATGCTAATGAAAAATACTTTAGAGGCTGCAAAACGAAAATAATGAAGCCATTTTAACAAGAGTTGGCGGATCCCTAATCCAATAATAATCAGGCTATATAATACCGCGACGTAAATTTTGTGAATAATATAAACGTCAATTTTTGTTTATGAATAATTATTTTCATCCGTTCAAAAAAAAATATCTAAGTCTAGCTCCTAAGTTTAATCCGGAAACAGTATTGTTTTTAGGAGTGCTTATTGTTGCTGTAGTTGCGAGAAGCATCGCCTGGTTCAATTCCGAGATGATTGCTCCTGACGGCACATTATATATTGGCCAGGCCAGGGCAATTTTTTACGGGCAATGGGACGTAATTGCGGCTTGTGGTGGAATTCGTAGTTTATCCTTATATCCTTTTTTGATCGCTGTTGTTTATAATATTTTTCACGACTGGGTAATTGCCGGACAGGCAATCAATTTTGTTTTTGGTACCGCAACAATAGTGCCCGTATATATGCTGTTGCGTCAATTTGTAAATTATAAAATCAGCGCTTTAACCACTTTGCTGGTTGCGGTAATACCTCTTTTTGTGTCTGTAAGCATTGAAGTGCTACGAGACCCCATGTACTGGTTTTTTTTGGCCATGGGACTTTATTTTTTTACCGTCAGTTTCAACAAAGAAAACAATCTTTTTCTTTTATTTAGCAGTATTTTCTTTTTGCTGGCAACAGCTGCAAGAATAGAAGCGATTATAATTTTTTTCGCATCTTTTCTTTATTTGCTGTGGAAGATTCGCGAGATACGAAAAACCTTTGTTTTTATATCCCCTGTTTTAATTCTAATAGCTTTTGCTTCTATCGTTGTTTATCTAAAAGATTTTTCCTTTCATGATTTTTACAGGGTTAAGGATGTTCTGGGCAGAATGTCCAATCTTTTTTCCGATTATTTCAAAATAGAAACCGGGTTAAAAGAACTGACCGACAATATAGATGGGAAAACATATGGAAGCCTGAAGGCGTTTTTATCGGAGGCGCGGATGAGCTTTTGGCTTGTCGCCATCGGCATGATGGCGAACAGAATTTTCGAAATGTTGTTATATGTTCTTGCCGTGCCATTCATTGTTGGTTTCGGGCAATTAAAAAGAATAAAGAAAGATCCGCGCCTGGTATATTTTATGTTGCTGGCCGCCTCATCCTTATTTGTATTATACATGTCCATCTTTCACATATGGGTATTGGAACGCCGATATGTTGTTCTTTTCATATTGCCGTCTCTTGTTTTTGCCGCTATTGGGCTGGAACTTATGGTGAAATGGTTTGGCTCAAGATTTAGAATCAAAGAGTCTATCGTGATTATTGCTCTCGCGTGTTTTATGATTATTTTTACCCTTCCCCGGAATATAGAACCTATTCACCACAGCAAGTTGGCTTATAAGGAAATTGGCGAATTCATATCAACCCGGGAAAAGGTGAAAAATGAAGCGATAGGAATTTCGGCTTCAAGTGCAACGCAGAGTTGGGTATCCTTTTACGCTAATCTCAACTATAAAGGCGCTATATGTTATAAAGCAACAAAAGTGAATTGCTGGGAGCTTTTTGCAAAAAACGACATCCTGATTTCTCAGTTAAAAGAGCGGAACATAAAGTATTTTTTATGGACGGAAAAAACATGGTCAAATAAAAAGGTGGATATTGCCAGGCATGGCAAATATTTGAAAGAACTGGGGAGATGGCGACATTCTAATACCGGTGAAATGATTTTATTTGAAGTGCTTTAAGAAAAATTTGCCTTATCGGCAACTGGTTTTCGCTCTTTTGCGTGTTAAATATATAAGGTTATCAATATGTCAATACTTGTCACTGGTGGATGCGGATATATCGGAAGTCACGCATGCGTTGAACTGTTGAATGCGGGTCATGATGTCATTGTGCTCGATAATCTCAGCAACAGTAAATCTATTGTTTTAGAAAGAGTCGCGCAGATAACCGGCAAGCCTGTTAAGTTTTATGAAGCGGATATTTTGGATGTGAAAGCGCTACAAAAAATATTTGCGGAAAACAACATCAAGGCCGTTATTCATTTTGCAGGGCTTAAATCAGCAGCAGAATCCTGTAGCATGCCTTTAAGGTATTATCACAACAACGTAACGGGCACGATAATATTATGTGGTGTCATGAAGGAGTTTAACGTTAAAAAAATCGTTTTTAGCTCTTCTGCTGCCGTGTATGGTATACAAAAAACCATGCCCATCAGCGAGGCGTGTGCCACGGGCGCGGCCAATCCTTATGGACGTACTAAGCTTATCATAGAAGAAATACTAAATGATTTATATATGGCGGATAAAGAATGGAGTATCTGCTCGCTGCGGTATTTTAATGCTGTGGGAGCCCATAAAAGCGGTAAAATTGGCGAGGCGCCCAGAGGGATACCGAACAATCTAATGCCTTTCATCGCCGGTGTCGCCATGGGTAAGTACAAAGAACTAATGATTTTCGGCAATGATTATGATACGGCCGATGGAACAGGTGTCCGTGATTACATTCACGTGGTTGACCTGGCCAAAGGACACATAAAAGCGCTGAAAAAATTATTAAAATCACCGGGAAATAATGTCTATAATCTTGGCACGGGCAGAGGATATAGCGTTTTAGAAATGGTCAACGCTTTTGAAACGGCAAGTGGTATAAAGATAAACAAAAAGATTGTCGGCAGAAGAGAGGGAGATGTTGCCGAATGTTACGCAGATGTTTCGAAGGCGTTAAAAGAGCTTGGCTGGAGAGCGGAAAAAAGCATTGATGATATGTGCCTGGACACGTGGCGTTGGCAGAAACAGAATCCTGATGGCTATCAAAGCTGAAGATACAGCCAGTAAAATTATTAGAATGATATTTAAACAGGTTTAAATCGTCGTGTTGAGAGCACTTATGATACGATCGAATACCACCTCAATTGAATAATTGCACTTGACAAACTGACGTCCGGCGCTTCCGTAACGCGCACGTAAATCTCTATTTAATGCAAGGCGATGGATTGATTCCGCCCAATCATCCATGGTGCGTGCAAGATCGCCATTTACACCTGGCTGAACTAATTCAGCATTGACGCCCACATTTGATGCAATAACCGGCAAGCCGGCTGCCATATATTGCAGCACTTTGAGTCCGCACTTTCCCTGACTCCAATTATCATCAGTTAGCGGTGCAATGCCAATATGAGCGCTGGCAAGTTCAATTGCTTCGTTCTCGGGAGTCCATTGAATTGGTAGTGTTTGAAGGCCTATATCTGATAGATTAAAATCTGCGATAATTTTCAGCCTGAGATTAAAAACAAGTTTTTTTGCTTTTTGAAGAGCAGGAATTATATATTCTAGGTATTTGCGGGTGGATCTGCTGCCGATCCAAACTATGTCTATTGAATTTTTTGGTTTATTGGCGTGTACAAAATATTTGTTCGTGTCGACTGATGTAGGCACCTGGATTACATTGCTGTTGAAAGCTTGAGCGGCTTTGGCAAGATACTTGTTGCCGGCAAATATATTGTCACAAAGACGCACCATAGTTGCGAAGCGAGCCATACGGCTTGTCGATCGGCTGCCATCATCTTTGCAAAATATTGCATCGTCGAAGTCAAAAATTAATCGCTTTGCGTTTTTTCTTAGAAGCCATAAAAATAGGATGGGTAAAGTTCTACGCAACACAATCACAGTGTGAGCGCGTCGCGCGCAAGTCAGAGCTTGCAGGTAGTTTGTGGTTTTTTTTGCCAGCAACATGTGCTGTGGTTTGAATCCAGATTTTTCAAAGAGACTAAAATATTGGAGTGAGCGATATCGGGTAGATGGATCTTTTTCGCTTTTAGATAGAATAAGAAGAGTCTTCAACTGTGCATCCTCTGCTGATTATGCAAAAGTTCATTTACCAAACAATCTAACACACTCACCACTGTCAACTATAGTATCATTCAGGACAGTTTAACGTTATTCAATGTGCGTCTTCTTCTGCGGGCTATTATTTTAGCAATCAATTCTTTATCTTGCGGCGTCAGTTTATTCTGATTACGGTACCAAAGATAAAAACGCAGGCGATTTGTCTGAGAAATATTTTGGAATGCCGTCTTATCCAAGCTTGCGAGATCCTTGACAATAAAATATTTGCGCCGCAAAGGCATCTCGTAGCTACCGCTTGGACAGTCAATCAGAAATACTTGGGGGTTTTTTGTCGTGGTTATTAGAATATTGCGCCACTTCAAATCTTTATGAGCGAAGCCATCCTCGTGAAGACACCGCACGTAGCCAGCCAGCAGTCGCAGTACCTTAAAAAGCCATGACCGATCACGAAAAAGTTCAGGGTGTGTAGAAAGCAGCGTTTCCAGGTCGGTCGCATTGGGGATTCCTTCGGTAATAATCACTCCCCGGCGAAACAAGCCCATAACGCGCTGAATTCCATATCCGACAATCTTAGGTACTGGTATTCCCAAACGGGCAAAATAGGCGTAATTACGGTATTCAGTAGCCGGCTGGCAGCGGCGAAAAGCCTTCCAGCGATATTTACCCCGCGCTTGATAACGCTTTACATAGTAATCACGGCCATCTGCGCACACCATGATTGCATTACAAAATTCACCTGCCGAAACAGTCTTACCGCTAAGTTCAAATACTTTTTGAAAACTCGTAAATAGTTCTTTGACAATTGCACCGTTCTGTGGAAGGTCAAGTTTCCATTCTATTGTGTTTAGAGCGCATTTCATAACTCGATCCTCTGTTATCTCGGTTGCCGGTTTTGAATCAGGCACTGATTAGGATATATTTTGAGCTATATTAAAACTGCTTTTGCATGTCAAATAATATTACAGGAATTAGACTGGTTACAGAGCATCAAAAGTGCTTAGTTGTCCCAGAGCGGTAAGCGAGAACACCTAAGCAGAAAGATTCCACAAGTTTGCTCATCCGAGAAGGATATATCTTTGCTAAATGCCATAACGCTTTGTCTGTCTGTTTTTCGCGTCAAACTGCGCTGACTACTGCGATTCTGTCTTGTGGATAAACTCCGGAATTTCTTATCTTCGCAGCGAGGACATTATTTCAGCGCTGTATCGAAGAACTTAGCGCAATTTAAGTGGGAATTACCAAAGATTTTTGACTTTTAGCATTGGCGAGGTTTTGGGCAAAATGAATATAGCCATTGAAGAAATGCGCAATAATTATTTATTAATAATTTATTTTGTGATATTGAAATTAAATATTACAATTAGCACTAGATAAATCGTGTATAAAAAAGGATTTGTGACAATTCATTAATAATGAATAGAATCAATGTTATTCAGGAAATAATCAACGGGGTTAGCGCAAAAACATATCTGGAAATAGGTGTTCGTTCCGGAGATGCATTTTTGAAAATAAAAGCAAAAAATAAATATGGCGTTGACCCTAATTTTACAATAACTCTTTGGAAGAAATTCAGATATTATTTTAAAAATCCCTATAATATTTTCAATAAATATTTTAACGTTGAAAGTGATGTGTTCTTTGATAAAGAAAGAGGCCGTTTATCTGAATCGGGCATTGATGTTGTTTTTATTGATGGATTGCATACATTTGATCAGTAGTCTTTAAGAGACGTACAGAACAGCCTAAAATATCTGAATAAAAATGGTATTATTGTTTTGCATGATTGCAACCCTTTGTCAGCGGCGGCGGCCTTGCCCGCTGAATCATTCGAAGATATAGCAAAGATTAACCCGCCCGGTTTTACAGGAATATGGAATGGTGACGTCTGGAAAACGATTGTTTATCTGCGGGCAGCTCGCAAAGATCTTAACGTGTTTGTTTTAGACTGTGATTTTGGTTTAGGTATTATTACTAAAGAACCACCGGAAAATATCTTAAAATATTCTGCCGATGAAGTGCATAATTTGTCGTATGATGATCTGTCCAAAAACAGGAAAACGATGCTGGATTTAAAAGAGGTAACGTTTTTACAAAAATTTCTAAACGCTCAGACAGCGAAAACACGAATAAATTAGGTTATTGATTTTTTAGCTTTTCATCGAGAATTTTTATTATTTCTCTGTGGTTTCTTTCGGCGGAATATTTCTGTCCGGAGAGGGCGGCTTCCCTGGACATTTTTTCTCTTCTTTGCTTATCCATCAATAAATACATCTTATCAGCAAGTTCCGTAGCATCAGGCGGATGAGAAATTACATATCCGTTTATTCCGTCGCTGATGATGCCTGCGGCGCCGTTGTATACAGTTGTGATAGAGGGTAGTCCACTGGCCATAGCTTCAATGACCACCAGAGAACAGGCGTCATAATATGTCGGAAGAACGAAAACATCGCTGTTTGCGTAATACTCTTCCATGGATTTAACGCGCCCCACGAAGGTGACCGTCTTTTCGAGATCAAGTTTCTCTATAAGTCTTTTCAGCGAACGATATGGCTGTCTACCGGCAACGATAACCCTAAAGTCGTTACTTGCGACTGCCTTTAATTTTGCAGCGGCTTCAACCAGAGGTTCGATTCCCTTTTTTTTCAGTTCATACGATACAAATAAAAAAGCGGTATCTTTTTCACTTAAACCCCACTGCTTGCGCAATTTTCCTCTAAAGCGCTGCTGTATTGAATTATTGAACCGCTTGGTATCAACGCCGTTGTATACGATTTCTATCTCATCAGGACTTATATGAAAAAAAGTTTCCATGTCTCTTTTGATCATATCCGCGATGGCGATAATTTTTGGTCTCGGATTAATGCGAAAAGCCGCCGCCTCTATCCATGCTCTTGTCCATTGCTTTGCCGAAAATAAAATTAAAATGCGCTTTATGATGCGACGTAAAATACTTTTTTCTGAGTAAACTTTTCTGGCTGTCGAAAACCAGTGGACTCCACCATGGCTCTGGTAGACGTTCATGCAAATGGTATTGCCAAAGCCCATAACAATATCGAAATGTTTTTGCGTGGTCATCCTTTTGTGTTGCCAGACAAATAATAACTGTTTAATCCAGCTTGGAAAATATTTTGGAATATATATTTTATGAAACCTTACTTCTTTTGGTTCATTGTCCCATTTTTCGCCAAATACGTGAACTTCCCAACCGTGTTTAATAAGAGTGGTGGCCAGGGCTACAGAATATGATTCCGCCCCTCCGCCGTATTTGCTGAATTTTTCCATGGCTAGTGCTATTTTTTTCATCAGGTAATCCTTATTATATTGAGTAGACAAAAATTGATTTTTATTTACGATAAAAACGTCTATCTATTATTCACGTGATGTGTATCATAATTGATAAAAATAATCATTTCTAAAAAAATAGTATATATATTATCAATACAAATATTGTGCTAGAGATATATGGTTTGAGATTATCGTTTGCTTAAATGTTTTCATTACTGGTGTTATGTCTTGTATAAAAATTTTGTATTCTTTCTATTTCCGGCAGCAACCTATTTTAATGGGGAGTACTGTTAAGAGCCATTTGAACACCTGGAGAATTATTTTATTATGAAAGTAATACAGCTTGTTTAAAAAAGATATGCTTGCAAATGTTTAATGGGGCGAAGTTAATTACGGCGCAATGCGAGCGATGTAATCGCTATAAGAAATAAGAACAAAGCTGTTAATTACGGAGATTTACGTATTAGTGAAAACAATTCAACTTCGTTGATGGCAACGAAGAATAATATAAAAACTATATTTTAATATTCGAGATGATGTGCTATCAATATCTTTAATGATGGCGGTTGTATAAAATTCTTTATTATCGATTAAAATAAAATGTTCTAATTTTATAAGTAAAAAGAGATATATTCATTTTCAGCATCGCTCAATGATAGTTTATTTGTTATGACATGTTGGTATATATTGTTTGCGAAATAATTAATGAAGCCGTAGTCGTGTTTTTGGTTTAAATATTAGATAAACCAATAGTTAAAAATATTAAAACCTTCTCTTTAAATGTATTTCTTTATAAAATTATTTTGAAAGAAAATTAGATGAGCATCACTGCTACTATAATCACTAAAAATGAAGAAAAAAATATAGCAAGATGTCTGGAATCAGTTGCTTGGGTTGATGAAATCATTGTTCTTGATTCAGGCAGTGCTGACAATACCGTGGCTATTTGTAAAAAATATACGGATAAAGTTTATGAAACCGACTGGGTTGGTTTTGGGAAACAAAAGAACAGGGCATTAGAAAAAGCATCCGGCGACTGGATATTGTCTCTGGATGCGGATGAATGGGTAACTCCCGAGTTGAAAGAAGAGATTATTATCACAATAAACAATCCCCAAAATTACGCGGCTTTTCAAATACCGCGCCTTTCAAGCTTCTGCGGTCAATATATGCGTCATAGCGGATGGTGGCCAGATTACGTGATCCGTTTATGCAAAAAAGGCGCCGCCAGATTCAGCGATCGGATTGTGCACGAAAAAATGATAGTTGACGGCCCTGTCGGACGTTTATCCAATCATATTATGCATGAATCTTTTCAGAATTTAGAGCAAGTGCTTATAAAGATGAATCAATATTCAACGGCTAATGCCTCTGTGCTTTTTGCTGAGGGAAAGAATTCTTCATTATTAAGAGCGATAATGCACGGGGTATGGACTTTTATAGAAACTTATATTTTGCGCGCCGGATTTCTTGACGGCCGCAGGGGATTTATTTTGGCGGTAGCCAATGCGGAAGGCACTTACTATAAATATTTAAAACTAATGTTAAAGAGAAATCGGTGATGAAAACAGCCGTGATTGTTACAACATATAATCGTCCTGATGCATTGGCTTTGGCATTAGATGGTTACCTGGCACAAAAAAACAAAGATTTTGAATTAGTAGTTGCGGACGATGGGTCGACTAAAGAAACAGCGGATTTAATCAATTTTTATAAAAAAAAGAGCGTGATAAATATCATTCATGTATGGCAGGAGGATAATGGTTTTCGCGCGGCGAAGATTCGCAATAAAGCGATAGCCCAAACATCTGCGGACTATATAATTTTCAGTGATGGCGATTGTATTCCCTTGCCGGACTTTATCAGCCAACATAAATATTTGGCAGAGAAGAACTGGTTTGTCTCCGGAAGCCGTGTTTTGCTGAGTCCGCAATTTACGATTGAAATATTAAATAGAAAAACGCCGGTGCATTCATGGAAATTGCGTGATTGGTTTGCGGCCAGATTGAGAAATGATATTAACCGCATATTGCCCTTTCTTTCCTTGCCCATAAATAAATTCTTCCGTAAATTATGGTTGGCAAATAGCTGGCACGGAGTTATGACGTGCAATATGGCTGTATGGAGAGAAGATTTAATTAATATAAACGGATTTGATGAAGAGTACACCGGGTGGGGACTGGAGGATTCAGACCTGACCATACGGCTTCTTCATGCTAATATTAAGCGTAAAAGCGCTCGTTTTTTATCTCCTGTTTTACATCTTTGGCATAGGGAAAATGACCGGGGCAACCTAACGGAGAATCGAAAACATTTAAATGATTTAATTAACTCTAAACGCGCATTCGCCATTCTCGGAATAGATCAATATTTATGAAATATTGCTAAGTTTATGGTCATCGCTTTATTGCCGAGGAAGAAGATTTATTTAATTTTATATTTATAGGAATATAATTTTGACTGATAAAAATGATTTGTATATAAGTACTTGCCCTGTAGGTTGTTTAGATTTATTGCGCGAAACAGATATAGTTCTTCCGGAAGGGCATTTGCTTTCCTGTCCAACTTGCGGTCAATTGATAAGTCAATGTAGTAAGCTTCGCTATGAACAGTCTATGTCGGAATTTAATACCGCGGAGGGAACATTACCCGGCAAAGACGCGGTGAAGAGACATTTTCAACGTACTAGTAGGTGGCTTTATGCTATCGCTGAAAGATTGAACAAACCGAATCATGACATACGTTTATTAGACGTAGGCTGTTCAACTGGCTCATTGCTTGCGGTAGCCGGCCGGCTTGGTTTTATGGCCGAAGGTGTGGAGCCCGCTCCTCTTGCAGTTAAAACAGCACGCGCTTCAGGTCTGGCAGTTTATCAGGGGACGCTTGAAGATGTTAATTTTTCATCAGATACATTTGATGTTGTTACTATGTTTGAGGTAATTGAACACGTAGAAAATGCCTTTTCTCTTGTTAAGGAATGTCATAGAATAATCAAGCCTGGCGGCTTACTCGTGATGGGAACAGCAAATACAGACAGCTGGACGGTAAAGATACAAAAATCCCGCTGGGAATATTTCGATATTTCCAAACATGGCGGTCATGTTAGTTTTTTTAACCGAAAATCCGTACGAATTTTGGCTGATCGATGCGGTTTCGGGGTTGAGTTATTGAAAACCTACAGTGTCAGTTTCATGGAAAGAGCAGACAGTTCTGTGCTGATTTATAGGCCGCTTAAAATTCTTGCTGAGCTTATGAATTTGCCGTCAAAAATATTTGGTAAAGGTCATGATATGTTGGTTTTCTTGCGCAAGCCAAAATAAGCAAGCGAATATTTTTGTAAACAAAATAACAATACGGGGCAAGTTAACTGCCAGGGAAATAAAAATATCTGTCTAATTCAGAAAGATTAAATTTAGATAGCAATAACAGGGGGTGAAGGGCATTGGGATTTGTTTATGATATTTTTAAAGCGATCGCTGATCCAATCTTTTTTCTTTTTGTTTTGCTCATAATATCCTTTATTATTTTTTGGAAAACAAGTAACAAAAAAACCGGCGCGCTCATTTTATTGCTGACGATTATCTTGTTTTACGGGGCAAGTATTCCTCCTGTTGCCAACTATCTTTGCCACTATCTGGAAAAGGATTATATAAAAAAGGCAGAAACCAGTGGCAAAAATCTGGACGCGCTTGTGGTTTTGGGAGGCAGTTCTTATAAAATTAATTATTTAGACAAAAGTTTTCCTTCTTCCTTTACTATGGTTCGCCTAGCCTATGCCGTAGATTATTACCATAAAAATTCTGTCAAATATTTTGTCTGTTCGGGCAAGGGGCCAGCCACATTACCGGAGGCGGAAATGATGGCGCGCCTGGCCGTATCGTTTGGTGTGCCTAAAGAAAAAATCAGAACCGATATCAAATCAACAAGCACCTGGCAGAATGCCGCCGAAATAGATAAAATGTTCGCCGATAAAAATATCGCCATTGGTCTGGTCACATCAGCGTATCACATGAAAAGAAGCGAAAAAGAATTTCGCAAATACTTTAACAATATTGTTCCGCTTCCCGCGGGCTATCTTTATTCTTCGCCAGCGGGCAACCCTGTTGTGAAATATTTGCCGCAATCAGAATCACTTTATAAAACTTCACTTGCCATAAAAGAAATTATGGCTCAAATGTTATACAATATAAAAAGTCTGTTTTAATTGATCAATTAAGAAGTATTTCATGGGTAAACGAATATTTGATTTTGCCGTAGCTTTATTTTTGCTTTTACTATTCGCGCTTCCCATGCTGGGAATTGCCGCAGCCATCCGGCTGTCTTCCAAGGGGCCTGTCATTCACTGGTCGAAAAGAGTAGGCAAGAACAATATTATCTTTAAAATGCCGAAGTTTCGCACTATGCAAATCGGCGCGCCTGATATCGCCACGCATCTGATGAAAAACAGTGAAAAGTACATGACTTCCGTCGGGCATATTTTGAGAAAAGCCAGCCTGGATGAATTACCTCAGCTATGGAGCGTCTTAAAGGGCGATATGAGCATGGTGGGCCCCCGGCCTGCCCTGTATAACCAGGATGACCTTGTCGCGCTTAGGACAAAAAGAAATATTCATAAACTTACCCCCGGTATTACCGGCTGGGCGCAAATTAACGGCCGCGACGAGGTTTCCATTCCGGAAAAGGTTGTTCTTGATGAATATTATTTGTGTAATCGTTCTTTTACTTTGGATATGAAAATCATGTGGCGGACAATATTTAAAGTAGCTAAGAAGGAAGGCGTTACCCACTGAACTATTTTGCATGGAACTGAAAAAAGAAATAAAACATGGCAGTATTTGAGCAGAAATATGTTGGTGTTATCGGAGCATCCGGCCTTGTGGGACAAAGCCTTTTGCCGTTAATGGTAAACGCGGGATATGTTGTTCATGCTTTTTCGCGGCAAGCTATTAATACCTGTCAAGAGCATGCAAACAGTAAAATCATCTGGCACCGCTTGCTTGATCCTATCAGGACTGATGAAAAAATAATAACCAAATGGATTTGCCTGGCGCCAATATGGGCGTTGCCGGAGTATTTTTCGATGTTTAGGGAACATAGCGCCAAGCATATCGTGGCTGTTTCATCGACCAGTCGTTTTACGAAAGCGTCATCAAAGGATGAAGCGGAAAAAGAACTGGCCAAAAAGATTGCAGATAGCGAACAATGGCTGGTTAATTGGGCAGATGAAAATAAAATCAGATGGACTATTTTAAGGCCAACACTTATCTACCGTTTTGGATATGATAAAAATATTAGTGTCATTGCCAGCTTCATCCGGCGGTTTTCTTTTTTTCCTTTACTGGGTGAAGCCAAAGGGTTGCGTCAGCCGGTACACGCGCAGGACGTCGCTTTTGCCTGTATCGAAGCGCTAAATTCAGAAAAAACAATCAACAATGCTTATAACATTTCCGGCGGAGAAACTCTTACCTATCGGGAGATGGTGGAACGCGTTTTTTTAAAGTTGGCAAAAAAACCTCGATTCGTGATATTGCCCGTAGGTATTTTTCGCGTGGCGTTGTTACTGTTAAGTTTTTTGCCCTCTTTTCGTAACTGGTCGCCCGCGATGGCGGAAAGAATGAATCAGGATCTTGTGTTCGATCATCAGGACGCGAAAAATGATTTTGGCTTCGCGCCCAGGAAATTTGAATTTTTACAAGATGATTTATGCGTTAGTTCCAAATTTGATGAAAAGGGCATTTTACTAAAATAACTTTAAGAGAATTTTATGTTGGAATCTTTTTATCTGTTTATTTTTGCGATGATTATGGAATTTATCGACAGCGCACTGGGGATGATGTATGGGACTGTTCTTTCACCATTGTTGATTTTGATGGGTTATGATGTAAAAACGGTTGTGCCATCTATATTGATTTCGCAGTCTATCGGTGGTTTCATCGCTTCCTGGCGCCATCACAGGCTGCAAAACGCTAATTTTCAATCCGGCACAACGGATTTTAAGATTTCCACGACAATTATCTGGTTTGGCGTGTTTGCCTGCCTGGTCGGAGTCTTTATATCTGTTTCCATATCGCCGAAAATTTTGAATACATATATAGCTGTCTTGGTTATTGTCATTGGTATAATGATATTATTGAACAAGTCATTAATTATGACCGCGAAAAAAATATATTTTTTGGGATTTTTAAGCGCCTTTAATAAAGCGCTTTCCGGTGGCGGGTTTGGACCTCTCGTTGCCGGTGGCCAACTGGTTTTCAAAGACCGCAGTGAAAAAGGGGCTATTGGGTCGACGGATTTTGCTGAGGCGCCTATTTGCTTGCTGAGCTTTTTTATCTGGGTTTTGTTGAGGGGTTTACCCCCTTGGGAATTAATGATTCCATTATGTGTAGGCGCTTTAGTGGGCGGTTTTTTTGGCCCAATGGCTTTGAGCAAAATTAAATCTAAAAAAGCTTTAAAGATGGGCCTGGGCGCTCTTGTCTTGGTGGAAGGATTATGGGTTATTTATAAGGTATGGCTTCGTTAAATGTGTAGAAAAGATGTTTTTACAATTCTGTATGTAAAAATTGATTAAGATGAATTCATTCAGTTTTTCTTATCTGCGCCAACTCGAGGCGGAATCAATCGATATCATGCGTGAAGTCGCGGCGGAATTCAAAAATCCCGTCATGCTTTATTCCGTCGGCAAGGATTCCAGCGTGATGGTGCGCCTCGCTCAGAAAGCGTTTTACCCGGGCAGGTTCCCTTTCCCGCTGATGCATGTAGATACCGGTTATAAATTCCCGGAAATGTATGAATTCCGTGACGAGTTCTGCAAAAAAATCGATGCCACGTTGATTGTGGAGAGGAATGAAGAATGGATTACCCGCGGCTGTCATCCTTTAAAAATGGGCGTGGATAAATGCTGCTCTTATCTGAAAACAGGCGCGCTTTTGGACGCCTTGCGCAAGCACGGCTTTGACGCCGCTATCGGCGGGGCAAGGCGCGAAGAAGAAAAATCCCGCGCCAAGGAAAGAGTATTTTCCCTGCGCGATTCTTTTGGTCAGTGGGATCCAAAAAATCAGCGGCCGGAGCTTTGGGATATATACAACACGCGCATCAACGAAGGCGAGTCCATGAGAGTATTTCTGCTCAGCAACTGGACGGAAAAAGATATCTGGGAATATATTAAGCTCGAACAGATTCCTGTTGTGCCGATTTATTTCGCGCGCGAACGGGAAGTAATCGTGCGCAATGGCATTCTCATTCCCGTGTATTCCGGTTCGACAGGGCAGGAAGACGCGCAGGGAAACATCATTCAGGGAAAAACAAAAATAATGATTTGCCGTTTCCGTTCTTTGGGATGTATCCCCTGCACGGGGGCGATTGCGTCCCAGGCGGCAACGTTCGATGATATTATCGCGGAAGTGCGCGCCGCCACGAAATCGGAGCGGGAAAACCGCGTCATCGATTTGACAAGCGACAGTTCCATGGAGCAGAAAAAGAAAGAGGGATATTTCTGATGCATTCCGGCGAAAAATCTCTTCTGCGTTTTGTGACGACGGGCAGTGTGGACGACGGCAAGTCCACTTTGATCGGCCGGCTTTTATACGAGACGAAGTCGATTTTTGAAGACCAGTACGCGGCAATTGAAAAAACATCAAAGAAGAGGGGGCTCAAGGAAGTAGAGCTGGCCTATCTTCTGGACGGGCTGGCGGCGGAAAGAGAACAGGGTATTACCATTGATGTCGCCTATCGTTACTTTGAAACGGAAAAGCGAAAATTCATCATTACCGATTCGCCGGGGCACGTGCAGTACACGAAAAACATGGTAACCGGCGCATCTAAGGCGGATTGCGCCGTCATCCTGATTGACGCGCGCAACGGCGTTCTGACGCAATCCAAAAGACATGGCTTTCTGATTTCCCTCCTGCAGATTCCGCATTTAATTGTCGCGGTAAACAAAATGGATCTGGTCGATTATTCACAGGAAGTATTTTCCGGTATTGCCCAGGAATATGCCGATTTTTCGCAAAAACTGGATATCCACGACATTGTGTTTATTCCGGTATCCGCGCTGAAAGGTGATAATGTCGCTGTAAAAAGCAAAAAGATGCCCTGGTATGAAGGAACCACCCTCCTGCATAATCTGGAAAATCTGAATATTGCCGCGGACAGAAACCTGGTGGATTTCCGTTTCCCTGTGCAATATGTCATTCGGCCGCACGCGGATTTTCGCGGTTTTGCCGGGAAAATTGTTTCCGGCACGATTACCCCTGCGGAAGAAATTGTTGTCCTGCCTTCCGGGAAGACATCGTCCGTTAAATCTATTGTTAGCTACGACGGTGAACTTAAGGAGGCGTTCGCGCCGCAATCGGTTGTGATTACCCTTAATGATGAAATTGATGTCAGCCGCGGGGATATGATTGTCCGTAGAAAAAATCTTCCCCTGACGGAAAACTCTCTTGAGGCGATAATATGCTGGATGGATGATGAACCGATGACGAAGGGTTCTTCTTATATCATGAAACATACCACGAGGTCAGTGCGCGCGCGGATTAATGACATTGTTTACAGAATAGATGTCAATACCCTGCATCGTGATAAGGTTGACGCTTTTTCATTAAACGATATAGGCCGCGTGGAGATGACGCTTGCCGCGCCGGTGTTTTTTGATCCTTATAAAATCAATCATGCCACGGGCAGATTTATACTGATTGATCCGCTCACGAATAAAACCGTTGCCGCGGGCATGATTCGGGACGCTTCCCGACGCCTCGAGGATTATGTGGCGTCGATCGCGGAGGAAAGCGCGCGGCAGAAGAAATCTCCTCATACCGTCTGGCGCGAATACCATATCGGCCTTGCCGAACGGGAAAAACAAACCGGGCACAAAGCGGTGGTTCTCTGGTTTACAGGACTTTCCGGCTCCGGCAAGTCCACTATTGCCATGGGGCTGGAGCGACGCTTGTTTGACCGCGGCTGTAAAACAGCGATGCTCGACGGTGATATCATCCGCCACGGTTTGTGTTCCGATCTGGCTTTTTCTCCGGCGGACAGAAAAGAGAACATTCGCCGGGCGGGCGAGACGGCAAAGCTGTTTTTTGAACACGGCCATATCGTTTTGTGCACTTTTATTTCTCCATTTAAGGAAGACAGAAATTTTGTGAGAAATTTATTTGCCGGCGGCAGATTTGTGGAAATATATGTTAGCTGTCCGCTTGACGAATGCCGTAGACGCGACCCGAACGGATTATACAAAAAAGCGAAAAGCGGCGTAATCAGCTCATTTACCGGGATCGATTCTCCTTATGAAGAGCCGGAACTTCCGGAGCTTACTCTTGACACCAATAAGCATTCTGTTGATGAATGTGTTGCCGAAATCGAGGAATTTTTGTTAAAGAACTCATTCGTTTCCTCATCTGAAAAATATATTTCAGTATAAATGAATAGATAATAATCAAGATTAATTATGAATTATTATACATATTATGCGGACAGAAGTTTTTAATCCTTATATAAAATGATAACCTTTCTCGGAATCACCGTATTGATTTAATTATAAAAACTATTTGTTTTTAATGAAAAAAAATCATATCTTATAATCGCAAATAAGCAGTTGAAATAACCGCAACTAATTATCAGTAAAAGAGTGTGGCATAATGGTATCGCCTTCCCAGTTCAAGAATCCGCATTTTTATTTCATGGTCATATGCGATGCGCTGATTTTTGTTGTCTCGCTTATTTTCGCCTATTTGCTGCGGTTTGAATTTTACCTCAACACGGAAAACATTTATAAAGTAAAAGCGCTTCTTTTGTGGATAGTCCCCCTTAAAACATCAATATTCGCGATGTCCGGGATGTATGTCGGCATGTGGCGATACACCGGATTAACGGATTTGTGGAATCTGGCCAAGGCATGCTTGTTATCAAGCTTGCTTATCTTGGCCATAATCCTTTACGCCGAACGCTTTGAAGGATATTCGCGCGCCGTGTTTGTTGCCGACGCCATTATAACCCTTTTATTGGCAGGCGGGTTACGTCTGGCGATACGCTTGGCTTTTTCTTTTCACCACGGCTATGACTTTGCTGCAGAAAGCAAAGGAATAGTTACAAAGAAGAAATGCCTGATTATCGGAGCAGGTGATGCGGGTGAGCAGATATTAAGGGAAATACTGGGCAACAAAAAATTGTATTATGACGTTATAGGGTTTATTGACGATGATCCGGCAAAGAAGGGGAGATCGATTCATAATGTGCGCGTTTTAGGATCGGTAAGCGAAATACCTTCTATAGCAAAAAAAAAGGCTGTGGAAGAAATGCTTATTGCCATTCCTTCCGCCAGCGGCGAGCAAATCAGGCGGATTGTCGAGGCGTGCGCGAGCTGCGGTTTGCCTTATAAAACTTTGCCTTCTCTTGGCGAACTTATTGACGGTAGAGCCAGTGTGAAGGTTCTGCGTGATATCGATTACGAAGATTTGCTGGGAAGATCTATCGTCCGATTGAATACCGAAGATATCCGCAATTATATTGAGAATAAATCTGTTTTAATAACAGGTTGCGGCGGATCTATCGGCTCAGAGCTGTGTCGACAGGTCATCAAATACAATCCCCGCTTTCTCACTTTGCTTGATGCTAGCGAAGCCAATCTGTTTTATATTCATAACGAGATTAAGAATGAAAGACTTTTCAAAAGCTGTATTCCCATTCTGGGACAGGTCCAGGATGAAATACTCATGGAAAATATTTTCGGCAAATACAGACCGGAAGTTGTTTTCCATGCCGCTGCCTACAAGCATGTGCCTATGTTGGAGATGAACCCCTGGGAGGCGGTTTTTAATAACATCGTCGGTAGTCGTGTGGCGATGGAGATGTCGGTTAAATATGGAGTGAAAATATTTGTGCTCGTTTCCACGGATAAGGCGGTTCGCCCGACAAGCGTTATGGGCGCGAGCAAAAGAGTTTCAGAGCTGATTATGCAGTCTCTGCAGGCGAACTCCACGCGTTTCATGGCGGTGCGCTTTGGCAATGTTGTTGGTTCATCAGGTTCGGTTGTTCCTTTGTTTCGCAGGCAAATCGAGCATGGAGGGCCGGTGACGGTAACACATCCAGAAGTTACCCGTTACTTTATGACTATTCCGGAAGCCGCGCAGCTTATTCTTCAGGCGGGCGCCATAGGTTCAGGAGGAGAAATATTTCTGTTACGTATGGGAAGGCCGGTGAAAATTGCGGATATGGCGCGCGATTTAATTCGCCTGTCAGGTAAAAAGCCGGATGTTGATATTAAAATTGTTTATACCGGATTGCGTGACGGAGAAAAAATAAAGGAAGAACTGATTTCAGAAGGAGAAGGCATAGAAAAAACAAGCCATGAAAAATTAATGGTTTTGCGCCCCAACCATTTTAGTGATGGAAATAAATCATTCATAAACGCGGAAAAGCTAAGTGAACAAATAAGAACATTAATCGAAGCTTCCGCGCAACATAACGCGCAAGAAATAAAATTAATTTTTCAAAAAATTGTCCCGGAATATAAACCATATAACGGCGAAGCGGTTTTATAAAAATCAGACTATCGTGAACAAATTGTGTATGGATGGTTTATATTGAAGTCACGAATAAAATTATCCAAAAGAAACCTTTTGTTGTCCTGCAATTATCATTGCTTATCATTAAAAGAATATAATTTTTAATATGGCAAACGTTAAAATAAACATTGGGGCAAATTTAATCGGCAGTATATGGCAGGTATTTATTGGGTTCATTTTTGTCCCGCTTTATATAAAGTTCATGGGCGTAGAAGCATACGGCCTTGTTGGAATTTTTTTAACTTTGCAGGTAATAGCCGGCATGCTGGATATGGGATTAGGCGGCACCATGAACAGGGAAATGGCGCGGCGCTCCATTCTTTCCGGCGATTCGGAAGAAATGCGTGATCTTGTCCGATCTTTGGAAATTATTTATTGGGGCGCGGCGCTTGTTATCGGAGTTGCCATCATTATGGTTTCTCCGTTAATTGCCCAATATTGGATAAAGGGAGATAACTTATCTCAACAGACAATAACGCAGGCCATAGCAATTATGGGGCTGATAATGATTATTCACTGGCCGGCCAGTCTGTATGCCAACGGCCTTTTTGGCCTGCAGAAACATGTTCTTTTGAGCGCGATAAACATATGTTTGCTTACAGTTCGGGGGATCGGCGCGGTTTTGATTTTGTGGCTGGTTTCGCCAACCGTTCAGGCGTTTTTTATGTGGCAGATATTCATCAGTGGAATCCACACTTCGCTTTTGCTGTTTTTTCTTTGGCGCAATCTTCCGGCCGGCCCAAACAAAGCCACGTTTCAGATGAAGCTTGTTAAAAGCGTCAGCAGGTTTGCCGCCGGAGTGGCGTCTATCACTATTCTTTCGGTAATTATTACGCAGATAGATAAAATAATTCTCAGTAAAATGCTCACCCTGGAGGCATTCGGTTATTATACGCTGGCGGGAATTGTCGCGATGAGCCCCTTGCGTATCGCTTGGCCGGTTTTTTCAGGAATTTATCCAAAATTCACGCAAATGGTTTCCGTGGCCGACTATGAAGGTTTGGAGCAAATATATCATAAAGCAAGTCAGCTTATGGCCGTTTTAATTTTGCCCTTTACGGTGGTGGTCGCTTTTTTTTCACATGAACTTATCCTGCTCTGGACACAAAATCAGCTTATCGCCGATAAAACGCATATTCTGGCAAGCATTATTATTTGCGGAACCGCCTTTGGTTGTATAATGCTTGTCCCGCACGCCTTGCAGCTTTCCTCTGGCTGGACAAGGTTGTTATTCTATAAAAATTTAATTGCTGTAATTATCATGGTTCCGTTGATAATCTATATGACTAGCGTATATGGAGCGATTGGCGCGGCCGTTGTCTGGTTGCTGCTGAATTTGCTGGTGTTCCTGATTGAAATACATATCATGCACAGAAGATTGCTTCCCGGCAATAAATGGAGATGGTATGCACAGGATGTATTTATTCCACTGGTTGCCGCGTTACTTGTAACAGGGATAGGGAAATATCTCATGCCCGTGGGAATGTCAAAGTGGGTGATTTTATTATACCTGTTGGTTGTTTCAGCGACCGCTTTTACATTAACTTCATTTTTTACTCCAACAACAAGAAACTGGCTTTTTGCTCAGATTGCGATAATTAAAGATAAATACAAAGCAGGAAATAACTTTTCATAGTAGCAGGATATTCTTTAAATGATATGTTTGAAAAATAAATCAGATGAATTATCTTGTCGCGGCCGAAAAATGATTTTTTTTATCGGTCCTGTAAGATGCGGAACAACATGGCTATATTCGATGTTTAGAAATAACACACAATGTTCCTATATTCCGGGCAAGGAGATTTACTATTTTGAAAAAGCAGGCGATAATGCAAATATAGAACGCTACTTTTCGAAGTTTGTTCATCGCAGTAACATTTATGTCGATTTATCTCCAACTTATATTGCTAGTGAAGAAGCGGCTAAAAAAATCAAAGCATTTTTTCCCGATTGCCTGATCGTCATTATCAAAAGAAATCCTGCGGATATCGCCGTGTCTTTATATAAGTATATAAAACGTAATGGCAAATCAGATTGTTCGTATGATGAATTTTTAATGCATCAAAGATTCGCCAAAACAAGAAACATATTTAGGTATTCCATGCATCTTCCTATCTGGAAGAAGCATTATCGCGATGACCAAATCGTTTATTTGGACTACTGTGATTTTCGGGCAGGACCTGAAAAATATTTTTTTGATGTTTGCAGGAAGTTAGGCTTAACGCCAGTTACGAACTGCAGATTGTATGACAAAATTAATGACAGTTTGGGTCAGCCGAGAATGCGTTATGTGTATAGAGCTATTATATGGTTGGGACGCAATTTTCAGACGCTTTTAGGCCGGTCCAAGCTGTTACGTTGGAGAATATTATTTGACAAGATCATGATTGACAAATCGACATCAGAATATATCCCGCAACGCCTGCTCAGGGCCACTGAAAATTATTTTTCAAGTGACCATAAATATATGGAAAGTCTTTAAACTTGTTGTTTGTCAGAGTGAATAAAGCGCATGCGTGATTTCGAAAATAAGGCATGGACAGAAAGCGTGGGCGAATATTTAAATAGGTGATGTAAGGCATTGATAATATAGGCGTAAATGTCTCTCGTGAACATGCAGATTTAAGGAGCGAGATATTTAATGGATAATCTTGCCGCAAAGGCAAAAATAGAAGAGATTAAAGAAATAATCAGCAAAAGATTTTTGGCGCCAAATCAGATAATTGTCGATACTTATGAAAACTTCGCGATTATCATGAAGCCATTTAAAAATCCCTATGGCCTGGAAAGGCACCTTAAAAATCCGTTGAAATTCGATGATATCAATGCGCGGATTTTAAGACATCAAAAAGCAATCTCGAACGTTGGGAAAAGCAAATATGGCATCAGGAGATTATTGCTTAAGCAGGAATTTGTTTGCTGCCACGCAAAAGACGGCACTCCGTATGTTGTAAAAATTACCGAATTAAGACATGCTGTCAGAACAATGGCTGAAAATCCATTAATTAGTATTTGCAAAAACCGTAAATATGTCAAAGCATTGGTCGACGTGTCATTTTTTGCATTGAGTCAGTTAATTTTATATGGGCGAAAATATGATTTACTTGGCGGTACAGAAAATCCTCTATCATTAAATATTTTAAGGTTTTTTATATCGACTTTAAAATCTAAGAATGTTTTTACGGGTATAAATCCGGATACCGGCAAAGAAGAAATATTTATAGACGCCGACTCTTATATACAGGTGTGTGAGAGTAAATTGCCGGTTGCGAAAGCAATACTCAGCGCATTATTCTGGATGAGAAATGCAGCATTTTATTATTTTATGCTTTGCCTTCATAAGATCAATGTATTTACGCGTCGAAGAAATAATGAGTATTATGCAAAGTGATGACGTAAATTATTTTTATTTATCAGAAAGCCGGGTAACTTTCGCGTGATTTTCATAAATCAATATACGCATGATTTTTTTTTGGATGTAGTGAAAAGACTGTCTTCACGGCCTGGACAACATTTTTTAATAACGGGAAGTAAAGTTGATAAAATATCTCATGTAAATATTATCCGCTGCTGTTCTTTGCGCCGCAGTAACGCGATAAAGCGAATATTGAGCTGGGTATTGTTTACATCACAGGCATTGTTCCATCTTATCAAACGAGCTTCGGGGCAGCATTTGTTAATTGTAACCAACCCTCCCATGAACATTTGGCTTGGCCCTTTGCTGAAGTGTCTAAAAAATAACCGATATTCCTGTCTCATTTATGATGTTTATCCGGAGGCGTTAAAGGTCGGCAATATGGTTATACTTTATTTCTTTTCCTCGTTCATTTGGAAGAAACTCAACGCTTTTGCCTTATTACACGCGGACAATATTATTACTTTGTCTGAAGATATGGCGCATACCCTCCAGGCGCATGTTGGTCCTGATAAAAACATCAAAATTAATATTATAGATAACTGGTCTGACGAGCAATTTATCAGGCCTATTCCTAAAAAGGAAAATCCGATCATTAAAGAATTAAAAATCCAGGACAAATTAACGGTGTCTTATTCCGGAACATTTGGCATGACACATGGCGTCAAAACAATAATAGAATGCGCGATCATTCTTAGAGATAACAAAAACGTTTTCTTTCTGATGAGCGGCGGCGGATTTGAGAAGGAAAAAATAAAAAAAGATATTATAGACGCAAAACTGTCTAATATTATTATTTTGCCATATCAGCCGATTGACAGATTCAAATTTGTGGCGGCAGCTGCTGATATCAGCATTATCCTGCAGAAAGAAGGAGCGGAAAAAACCAGCATGCCCAGCAAAACCTACACGGCAATGGCCGCGGGAGCAGCGATCATCGCCGCGACGAACAAAAAAAGTTACTTGGCTCATCTGATTGAAGAAAATAAATGTGGTTTAGTCGTGCCGCCAGGCGATGCTCCGGCAATGGCAAAAGCAATTCTGTATTTTTATGAAAATACAGAATTGTTAAATCAGTGTAAGCTTAATTCTCGGCAAGCGCTGGTTTCAAAATATTCAAGGGAAGCGCAATGTAAAAAATATGAACAAATATTGATAGAAAATCAATACCTGGCTCAATAAGAGAAAGTGTAATTTTGATCTAATTTTGTTATAAGGACGTTGATTTTCATTACGTGGATTATTTATTCCCTCTTTTGGTGTAATAGTTTAGTGGTTGTGCCAGATTATTCTTGATTTCAAAGGCAAATACCTGGTCTTGAAAGAAATGCCGCAGTTCGGTGCCCATCACGGCAATGCCGGAATATCCCGGGAAGAAAAGGATATTTGCGGACTTATGCTGGAGTTTGTTCACAAGGTCGGCAAGTTGTTCTTTTTCCAGTTCCGGCAGCGCGATGATGATATCCTGTATGTCACAGTTCTTAAGATATCGTTCCAATTGGTCCCTGCGGCCGCGTACTTTTATACCCTGGAAAGTTCCCGTCGAATTGTTTTCGCGCGCGTCGAAAAAACCGATAATCCGATAACCGAGGTTTTTTTCTTTATCAAGGGCCTCGAGCGCTAAACGTCCCGTATCATTAACGCCGATAATTATTGCGTTGTTTCCCAAGAGCCCAGATTTAAACAGCGATTTTTTAGCTGTCGTTCTCAGCAAGGGGAAAATTATTAAAGACAATAATCCTATAAGCACGATGACCGCTCGTGATATAAAATCGCCAATTTTGCCGAGGAAAAAAATAGTCAAAAGCGCGAGCGTGGAAAAGAGAGTAACCTTCCAAAGCATTCTCACTTCTTCCCAGAAGGAAAACTTCTTTGTATACGCGCCTTCGTATATTAGCACCGCCAGCCACACAGGGAAAAAAATCCAGCCATATTTGGCTTCGATCAGCAAAGGGGGAAGGTTGGGAATGATGACGGAAAGAGAAGAACGAATCAATATTGCGATAAAGGTTATTATCGAAAGAATGATGATGTCTGAAAGTAATAATATGATAATGCTCAGTATTTTTCGGTATGTGTTCATGACAAATCTTTGAATATCATTGCATTGGTTTTCTGAATAGTCTATAATTTTAATTAACACATAAAAGCGGTAAAAACAACAGGCTATAAGTCAGATAAATTATATCTAACCCGTTTTCTACAATTAATGTTTTAAAACAAATCTATCGAACATTTATGAAACCAAAAAGATCATTTAATCACTGGACGCCAAGATATATTAAAAACCGATTTGCCGAAATTTGTTATCTCGCCTTACATCCCGATATGCCGTGGTTGACGCCGGATGCAAATAAGATTTTATCTTTGTGGCTTAAAAAAACTGATGTAGGGTTTGAGTATGGGAGCGGCAGAAGCACGCTATGGTTTGCAAAGCGCGTCAGGCACCTGATAAGTGTTGAGCATAACTTGTTTTGGTTTAAAAAAATAAATAAATTTTTAAGCGAAAAGAACATTGATAATGTGGCTTATTATTATCATCCAGTCGTCGATACCGTTTCGGCAAAAGATCGCGACTACGTGAACCGTATTGGAATTATTAAAAATGAAAGTATGGATTTTGTGCTTATTGACGGTATTTGCAGGGATTTCTGTGCACGAAAAGCGATCGATGCAGTTCGCCCGGGTGGACTGCTAATTATTGATGATGCCCACTTATACTTACCATGTAAATCGTTTTCTCCTTTTTCCAGAGGTATGATGCAAGGCGCCGCCAGCGAAGTATGGGAAGAAGTATATCGAATTATTTCTCAGTGGAGGTGTATCTGGACAAGTTCCGGCGTAAAAGATACCGCCTTTTTTATCAAGCCATAGAAAAGAAATGATGATTCACGATATTAAAAAAACGGAAATTCTTTTTTATTTGACAAACCTGCCAACGCCGCGCATGCAGAAGCATATGAAGGCGGCGGCTGACCATGGTAATGTCACGGTTATTTACTGGAAACGATTTAACATACCTTACCAGACAGGTCTTGCCGATAAGATTTTGGAAATTCCCGTCAAAACATCATTTTCACAGAAGCACGGTTTTTTTCGCCTGGTGGGGTTTTTCATCTATGCTGTTAAATCATGGATGCTTATGAGCCATATCAAGCAGATTAAGAAAGTCTATGTTAATTACCTTGATGTTTTGCTGGTCGCGTATTTTAAGTTCAGGGAACGCGGCGCTAAATTTATTTATGCCGTCGGCGATCTGGCATCCATACAGTATGGCGGGAATCCGCTGGTTACCAGGGCGGTAAGTATTTTGGAAAAAGTATTGCTGAAAAGAGTGTCTGTTCTGATTCTTTCTTCTCCTTTTTTCTGGAATGAATATTACCAAAACATTTACAAAGGCAGATGGGAATTAATCGAAAATAAGCCGGAAGCAAAGATATGGGCTGATTTTACAGGCAAGAAGGAAAAAGTGCCATGCGTTGTCGGTTTCTTTGGCACGATACGTGATCACAGGCCAATTCTCTGTCTTTTTCAAGCGGTAAAAGAACTTAGGCAAACCGGTCATGATATCAGAATCTTTTTCGCGGGTTTCGGGCCGGAGGAGCGCATCGTACGTTCTTATGCCGCTGATCTGGATTTTGTCTTTTTTCACGGTCCGTACCAGTATAATAAAGAGGCACCGGAATTGTATGCTAAAGCAGATATAATCTTTTCTGTGTTTGATATCAGCGTGGCTAACGCAAAAATTCTTTTGCCTAACAGGTTTTATGAACGCGCGATCTGCGGTTTGCCCATAATTGTGGCCAAAGGCACGAAACTTGAAGAATACGTGAATAAATATGGGATTGGATATTCTGTTGATTATTTGTCTGTTCGGGATATGCGAAACGCGCTTCTTAGTTATAAAGAAAATGACAGCAAAGCTCAGCAGATCAAAAAATCGTTTTCCTTTATTGACAAGCCCGCTTTTTTCTATGATCAGTATTATCCTATCCTTTCCGAAATATTTATGATCAAGAAAAAATAAAGTCATGAATTATTTGGATAATCATGCCACGCTGAATTTAGGATATTTATGCAAAGGAATTAAGCTGCCGTACTTTAAATCAAGTTCTTTAGGGATTTTTAGATTAAAACCGTCGCCTGGCGTAAAGGTCAGCTCGCCGAAAAATATTTTTCCCTCGATACAATATAAATCCACACGAACGAAGGGAAATATAGCCGCCAATTGTTCCGCTATGATTATCATTTCCGGTAGTTTGTTTGGCTTGGGAGGGATTTTTTGCCACCTGGTTAATCTAGGATATTTTATCGGTAGAGCAAGCCAATTTAGATCAAGTATGACACCTTTTGTTTTGTTTTGTCGATCTCCAATTACTCCGATAAATTGAGCCTTGCCGTCAAAGCACCAAAATTTATAATCCAATAAATCTCCGGAAGGTTCTTCCAGGTATTCTTCGATAATAATTCTTGGTTTGATGTTTTTATAATTTATTTCGCCGGTCGTCTTGTAGTAACTGGTTTTTATCCATTTCTGCAATTTGTTTTTGGAATCATTCCAATTGTGTTGGGCCTTGTTTTGTACAAGGATGTTCCATCCTGAACCATGGGTAGCTTTTATAACGAATTTTGAAGGAAGAATATCCCACAAAATTTCATCGACACTATTATAGAGACCGATAAGCGGCACAAGGTAACTGTCGCCGATGATACTTTTAGCGTATTTTCTTGCCTCATATTTATCGATATATTTATTGTATTTTTCAATGCCGCCATAATATTTTTGCCACTGTAATATCTCTGAAAAAGTTCTGGGATTTATGAAATTCGGAATATATCCGTGTCTTAAAATAAAGCGGAAAGCGTTAAATGTTTTCCAGCCGAATATTATTACCAGAACGTTTTTAAGCAGATTAATAATAAACCGCATGATTGCCGTGGCTTGTTCTATTATTGGTTAGATTCATAAATGGATTTTTAATCTTTGTAAAGTTGATTATTTCCCTATTTTTTTAATTGGCGAAGAGGCTCGATTATCTTGTTGAAAAAGAAGATTATCTCTGTTAAAGAGAACAATATTTTGCGAAGGTAGATGCATATTAACTTTTCGCTAGCGCTTAAAGAATCTGTCAAAAATAATTCATTCGACGGGCAATAAATCCAGATCACATTTGTTTATCACTGCGCGCGCGGTCGAAATATAGCTGATAAACAGTATTAAAACAGAGAGAGATATAAACAAAAGTTGTGTTTAGGAAGATAGGTGGTGTATCCACCGGTTG